>Ga0209200_1000282_pt1 | contig 57047 bp, 62 predicted proteins | sample AD_UKC033_MetaG_FD_184406 | JGI IMG/M metagenome (GOLD analysis project Ga0209200, IMG submission 184406) | Active sludge microbial communities of municipal wastewater-treating anaerobic digesters from USA - AD_UKC033_MetaG (SPAdes) (version 2) | ecosystem: Engineered > Bioreactor > Anaerobic >... | reverse complement strand
TTCCCGTTGCCCGCTCTCTTTATTAATACCCTCATTCCTACACGGGTTTGCCTATGGGCATTTCCGCTGCGCTCCAATCCCCTTCAGGGACCTACACTGCGTTTCGGCGATTTCCCGTTGCCCGCTCTCTTTATTAATACCCTCATTCCTACACGGGTTTGCCTATGGGCATTTCCGCTGCGCTCCAATCCCCTTCAGGGACCTACACTGCGTTTCGGCGATTTCCCGTTGCCCGCTCAACAACGACCCATGAGGGTCGTTTTTTCATTCCAATTAGAATGCTAACCGCTCAGCCGCTGACCCTCTTGAAAGAGGTAATACGAAGTGCTATAGTATTAACAGGTTTTATTCATCAAGCGTCTTCCCCGGCCCACAAAGCATCACGAAAACATTGGAATGTGAGCATCCTTCCGGCATAGCGGAAAGGAGAGGATCAGGCGCGGTTCCCCCCGCCGCCTGCCGGTTGCAGCACAAGACAGGAGGAAATTATGAAAACATTTTTGCTCATCGCGGCCATCATCTGTTTCGTATTCGGGGTGGGCATGGTAGTGCTGCCCTACCAGGTTGTTTCCATCTACGGCACCCAGCTGGATGTAAGCGGCCAGTTCATGGCGCGCTATTTCGGCGCCGCAGCGCTCGGACTCGCGGTCATCTTTTACCTGATGCGCAGCGCCAAATCCCTTGAAGGACTGGTGAAATCCGTCCTCCTCGGGGGCCTAGTTTGGGGTATCTTTGAGCTCATTGTAGCGATCTGGGATGTGTTCGCGGGCACGCACAACGCGTTGGTATGGTTGAATGTTGTGCTGGGGATCTTTTTTGTTGCCGGGTTTGGGTATTTCTACTGGAAGAAATAACTCAACCCGTTCCAATATACCCCGATGCCGATAATTGACCCCGGTGCATGAGGGCGTAATCAATCAGCTCAAGGGGGTTGGTTGGTTTAAGCATTGGTGCGACCCACGTAATTACCCAAGGGAGGTTTGAAATGTCGGTCGAAAGCACGCGAGATACGATGACGCGGTTCTTCAACGCTGCTCACGGCGACGTGAGCATGATGGCGGAAGACGTGGTCTTCACCGTGATGGCGACGGGAGAAGAGAACAAGGGGCCTGAAGGTGTGTTGGGGATGTTCAACTACCTCTATCACATCGCATTTGAAGCCGCCGCGAAACCCAGGACGTTGATCTTTGGCGAGAACAACGCCGTGGGTGAATTTGATTTCATTGGCAAACACACCGGCGAGTTCAACGGCATCCCGGCGACAGGCAAGGAAGTGTGTGTGCCTCTCTGTGTTGTATATGACCTGGAAGGGGATAAGATCAGGCGCGCCCGGGTCTACTTTGAGATCCCCGCTTTGCTGCAGCAGCTGGGGGTGAAGCCAGGCTGAAGATCAATGGCATCCCCGTTAGTGATTCCAGCGGGGATGCATGCACTTCTTAATGCAACTCGGGGTGCGCCGCCCAGATGCGCGCCAGTTTTTCCGCGTCGGTGAGCTCCACCGCGGCAGCGCCGAGTTTTTTCACATACGCCGGGTCAAGGCTGATCCACTCGGAGAGCGTCTGGCTGATGCGCCCGTAACCGTTCTTCTCCTCGTAGATGCTGTACTCACCCGGGAAATTCGCACGGCGCAGGCGGTTATAGGTTTGCCCGGGTCCGTTGCGCACCAGCAGGTTATAAATCAGGATCTTAACCTTGTAGAGTTCCACTTCAGCCTTCTTTCCCATTAATTGTTGATATTCATCCTGCGTGCCCAGCCAGGCGTTCAGATCCAGGAAGTTGTAGGCCATCCCCATGCTGACGCCATCGGCCTTTCCGTCATTATTGATGTCGCCATCGCTGGCGTATTGCCAGATAAGGCATTTGCCCAGCCAGTTGCGCGCGGCCACAGCCTTCTTTACCGTGTCAACGGTTTGCGATTCGTTGTACCACGCCACCCACAACGGGCGCCTGCGCAGGGCTTCGTTGAAATAAGTGCACATGCTGAGCGAGCAATAGATGCCGTTGACCTTGCCGGAGAAGCGGTCATAGTGGTCAAAAAAGGATTGCGCTATGGTAAGCACGCGCGGCTGCACGCTGGAAAGCGCCGGTCCGTAGGACGATTTTTCGATATCCAGGAAGACGATGCCTTCGGGGTCATCCTTAAGGTTGGACCAGCATTTCTCCGCCTGCACCCGGCCCCAGTCTGAGTCGCTGATGCCGTAGGCGCTGGTGGATTTGTCGTGATGGCTGTAGTAATCCATGTACCAGTAGGCCAGGCGGTTGATCCTGCCCCTGGCGCCGGCCCAATTGGCCGCGAAGCGCTTATCCGTCACCCGCCCATGCCCCACGCGGATGGCGGCGAAGTTCCCCTGCACCTTCGACCAGTCAATGGCGCCGTTGAATTCGCTGACGTCGATGCCGCGGATGCTGAAATCCTTATAGTTCAAACCCATACTGCACCACCTATCCCGGTACGACTGCGATGAGCTGTACCTTCACCGGGTTATGCGATGCAAAATCAATGCCAACTTAGGCAACAAGGCATGCGGGCGGGATCCTACGCAATCAAAAGCCCGGGGTCGCGCGAGATGCGCTTACAGTTTTTTTAAGTTCTACCTTTTCGATTATCTGTATAATAATTCCATTGAATCCCACAACTTCATACAACCGGAGGAACTTCGATGAAACACCGCGCTCTCATCCTGACCATTGTGCTCATCCTCTTATTTGCCAGCGCCTGCGGTTCAAAACCCGCAGAAGCGCCGGCTGCGCCGCCGCCTGTTGAAAACCCGGCGACCGACCCGCCCGCCGCCACCCAGGCGCCGCAGGCGGAGCCTGCTGTTGAGACCCCCGCCCCGCCGCCCGCTGAAGCGCCTGCCGCCGCGGATACACCCGCCCCGTTGGAGATCGTACATGTCGAGTTCCCCGCTGATGAGGCCGCCATCGACTGGACGCAGGAGATCCGCGACTGCAACACCGGCGAGCGTATCACCCTCGGCGCCACCACCATCGTGGGCTCCGGCTGCGATGACTGGTCGATCTCGAAGATCGAACGCCCGGTGGCAGCGTTCAACGACACCTTCATACCCGCGCTGGACATCAACCGCGCCTACATGGGCAACGCGCGCAACTGGTATTACGCCAGCATCCGCCTGCATAACAGCTCCGCCGGCAGCCTGCCGGCTGACCTGGCCGTGGCGCTGGAACTGGACACCGATATCGATTCACGCGGTGAGTATCTTATTACCGCCGCAGGCATGGGCACGGAGTGGAGCACTGACGGCGTGCAGGTGCGGCAGGACGCGAACGGGGATGTGGGCGGCGACCAGGCGCTGCGCCCCGACGGAACCCCGGGCGACGGTTACGAGACGCTGCTTTTCGACGCCGGCCTGGGGGATGACCCTGACCTGGCCTGGGCGCGCATAAGCCCCGCCAACGGCGCGGTGATCGAGATCGCCTTTAAAGAAAGCCTGATGCCCGAGAGCGGCGTCTACGCCTGGTGGACCTGGACCAGCCAGGGCGCACTTGACCCCGCCGCCATGGAAGTAGTGGACGCGCTCAACCCCGCAGACGCCTGGCGCATGGACAACACCTGCGGCTGGATCTACGGCGCGCGCCCCAGCACGCTGCTGCGCAACCTGTGCGAGATCATCACCCCCACGCCCACCCCCACCGCCACCGCCACTGACACGCCGCGCCGCGCTGAACCGACGCAGAGACCCGGACAGCCGCAGCCGACAGTTTGTCCAGCCCCAGATTGGTGTAATGAGAGCGTTGCTTCAGGTGCTGTCTGGAATTACGATACTTGTACATGTGACTATACTCAAGGCCAATAACGAAAGTGGATTTACAACCATGGCTGAGATTTACATCTCAGCCATTTTTTTCATTAGTCTGTGTTGACTTGTACATACATAATTGACTGATATACCTAGAGTAAATCTATTTGATACTCAATATACTCCCTTACACGCTGCATCCCCGCGTTTTCGTACACGCGCAGGGCATTGGCGTTCTCCGCCGAAACCGCCAGCGCTGCGCGCTGCTTGCCGCGGCGCGCGAACTCGCTGAAGAGCTGGCGCAGCAGCAGTGAACCAAGCCCGCGTCCGTGCTGATCAGGCGCCACAGCCAGCTGGCGCACCCAGCCGCCGGCGTCTTCATCATAACTCAGTGCCGCGCCCGCGATGCGACCGCCCGTGCGTAGCACCAGGAACAACGCGGGGTCGTAACGCCCGCCGCGCAGCAACAGGTTGCGCCAGAACTCAAAGGTTGAAGGGGTCCTGTCTGGACGGGAAAATGCCTCTTCAATAAATGTGTAGAGTTCATATTCATCCTTGGGGTCGAACGGGCTGACGCTGTACCCCGCCGGCCACTGCGGCGCGGGGAATTCACCCGCCAGGCGGATCGCCATGTTGTAATGGCGTTTTACCTCTTTGAATCCCCAGCGTTCATACAGAGAAAGATTGCGCGGGTTGGATACGCTGGCGTAACCGGTGAGGAGCGCTTCCTGGCCGTTGGTCCCGCCGGCGAAGATGCCCCGCGCCCTTTCTACACAGACGCGCATCAGGTCATCCTCCACCCCCGCGGGTGACGAAGCGGGGTCCACGTAAACATCCATCTGCAGTCCGCGGCTGGCGCCGGAGACGCAGGCATAGCCCACCAGCCCCCCGCTTTCACTGCGCACCAGGAAGGCGTCGCGCTGCGGATCGATTTCGCTCCACAACTCCTCCAGGTCATCACGGCTGGAATCCTCCTCCCCGAATTCAGCGAGGTCGCACTGTACCAGAAAAGCGAATACTTCCTCCAGGTCTTGTGAGGAAGCGTTTTCAACTTTGAACATATGAGCCTCCATAATTTTGAAAAGAAACCCCAATCTGCAGATGGGTGGCGGTTTACGCGCCTTGTTCGTGGCTGTGGAATTCGCTGAACAAACGCGCCAGCGCGATATAGGTCTTCATATTGAGCGTGACCACTTTGAAGGGCAGGTGATAGCCCTTTTCTGTGTAAAGCCGGTACACACTGCCATCTCTGAAAGAAGGCAGAGAAGGGATTTCACTGGCGCCGATCAAAACCGGCAGCGGCAGTTTCGCCGGCAGTACACACGCCGTGGTTCCCGGGCGTTTTTCCAGGTAAGCCGCCAATGCTTCTGCCTGCGGCAGAGAGAAGGTATCGCGCGCCTGCCCTGCAAGGTGCCGGTAACCGGGGGAAGCCGGGGTAAAACCCAGCGGTTCCAGCAGCGCGCTCACCTCTTCATCCGTCATTTCCGGCTGAAAGGCGATAACCTGCATCACCCCGGCGCGCGCTCCGCGGCGGGGCTGGTAGCGCACCTCAGCGCGCACGCTGTAACGCTCCGGCCAATGCGCGTGAGCATCTGATTCGCGGTCGGTGATGTTCTCCGTTCCCGTTAATTTATCAGCAGGCATGAACAGATTATAGTCTTTATCGAAAAAATTCTCTGGCGTTATTCTTGCAACGAGAAATAGCGCAATCACAATTGTGAGAAAGAAGAGGTGCAGCATGAAACCCTTCCGCAGAAATGTGGCCATTGCCATTGATGGCGGCGGTATCCGCGGGTTGATCGTGACCCAGGCGCTCTCGCTGCTTGAAAACTACCTGCAGCGTTCCGTGCACGAGATCTTCAGGCTGGTGGTGGGAACATCCACCGGGTCGATCATCGCCGGCGGCATTGCCAGCGGTATGAGCGCGGGTAAGATGACCCAGCTCTATCAGAGCCTGGGCAACACGGTTTTCCCGGATTCGCTGCGCAAGTGGATCTTCCCGCTCACCCGCTACCGCTACTCCGGCAAACCCCTTGAACAATCACTGCACACCTACTTCGGCGAGCAAAAGATGGGCGAATTCTGGGGCGAGTATGTGCGCACCGACCTGGTGATCACCACCTACGACCTGGAAGAGAATCGCACACGTTTTGTGAAACCCTGGAAGGCGGAATACGCCGATTGGCCGCTGGCGAAAGCGGTGCAGGCTTCATGCACGGTGCCCACTTACTTCCCGGTGGTCGAAAACCGCTACATCGACGGCGGCGTGGGCTCATACGGAAACCCGTGTTACATCGCTGCTTACGAGGCGAAAGAATGCCTCAACTGGGATCTTAACGAGACCACGCTGATCAGCATCGGCACCGGCCGCGAGGCGCACTCGCTGGCAGGCGACCGGGTGCGGCGGTTGTGGGGCTGGCAGTGGATCAGCCCGGTGTTGGATGTATTCAGCCAATCCGCTTACGATCAACAGGTGCACCTGGTGAACACGTATTTTCCGCAGCTGGATTTCCGGCGCTTCCAGGTGAACCTGCGGGAAAAGATCGAAATGGATGACACAAGCCAGATGGACCGGCTATTAGCGTACGGATCGCGGCTTGGACGAATGATCATCAACGACCAGACAGACCCATCCCAGGGGATCGTCATCAAGCACCCGGCGTACTTCACAGCACCGGATTAAAACCCCATCCGACCGGGCGGAAGATCAACCAAATTCGCCGCACCTAACAATCTTGTGATTTTTCACAGAACCCTGTTGTGCTATCATAAATATTATCGATTTTAAGGAGGAAGCCTTGTCCAGAAAAACAACAGGTCTCATTGGGATGATCGCGGGATTGGTCATTGTTATCGTATCGCTGCTGGCGGATGTCATCGGCATCGGCACCTACAGTGGATTCAACAATGCCCAGCTTTCAGGAATCTTGCTCGGGCTGGCAATTTTCATCATCGGATACCTCCTGAGACGCTTGAAACCCAAAGAGAAGAAACCCACCGTAAAGTAAGTTCCGTTTAAACCCCTGTTATTAGCCACGCAATCCCGGGCGCGCTTCGGCGTATTTTAACCCGGGACTTTTTGTTCACAAGGCAGAAATCAAAAAGCAGCAAATTACTGGATCGCGCAAATCAGCCGCTTCTGTGCAATAATCTTATTAATAATTTCATCACTCATTTCCGTTTACACCGATGCCAAGGAAGTACACCTCGATGCACTAAATTGGAGGGTAACATGGCTGGAAATTCCACTTGCACCAACTGCGGGCGTTCGTTAAAAGAAAACTGGCTGGTATGCCACTACTGCAAGCAGGCGCGCTGGAACAGGATCTCCCCTTACTTCATCTGGGGAGCTGTTTTTACTGCTTTCGCGTTTTGGGCGGTAGAAACTAAAACCGAATTCACTTTTCCGGGTTTTGGCGACCTGCTGAAGGCGCTGCTGCCGATCCTCGGTGTGACCTTCGGTATCATTGGCGTGGTGATGTTGATGATGGCGCTGGTCGCGGCGCTGCGCGGGCTGGGAGTAAAGAGGGTAAAACCGGTCGCGCCCCAGGCTGCTCCCGCGCAAACCTCCGCTGTCCAGAAACAGCCCGCGGACATTTCAAGTATCAAAATGGTGATCCCGCTTTCCGGTGGAGTGCTGCCGGGTGTGGATGATACGATATTGAGGAGTATCGACGATCATATTCGCTACGCCAACGCTGAAAAAGATTGGAACCTCCGCGCACTCATTCCCGGGCAGGAGAACCGCTCCGCGATCCCTTACAATACCCGCTCCATCATTGACCACTTGCTGGTGGATCACAAACTGACCAGCGAAACCACGCTATCGCATTTGTTCAAGCTCGGAGATGATGGACTGCGCGAGCGGATCATCCGCGTGTTAGGCGTGATGGGTTCACAAGAGGTTTTGCCGGTTTTGGAGAAATTTGCCCGCTCCGACCCTTTTCGGAAAACGTATTACCTGGATAATAACGGCAACATGACGTATGCTGATAATTCCGATTTCGAATACCCGCTACGCGACCTGGCGCAAGCTGAGTTGGAAAGGATAAGATCCGGTTCCTGAAAAACCATGACGAATTTCCAAACGCGGATTTTTCCCCGGTAGGCGCTTACGAAGGTTCGTTAGAGTAATCAGCGATCTGCTGTTATTGCCAATCTACCGGTTTCCTGGCTCCGTGAACTAATAATTGAGAGAGTAATATCCACACCATCATATTATTTGATTTTTTGTGTATGATTAATCAAGACAAATCAGAAAAGGCTCATACATGACAGATATGGATCCCGGCTTCATACTGAAATCACGATACAAGGTCATCGACCTGTTGGGCAAGGGTGGTATGGGTGAGGTCTACCTGGCTGAAGACCAGAGCCTGGCGAACCAGGTGGCAGTCAAGGTCAACCATAACCTCAGCGCTCACGCCAGCGCGCAGTTCATCCGCGAAGCCCGCCTGCTGGCTTCGCTCAAACACCCCAACCTGCCGCGCGTCATCGATTACTTCACCGAAAACGACAGCCAGTACCTGGTGATGGATTTTATCCCGGGTGAAAACCTGCGCGCCATCGTGGAACAGAAGACCCCCTTATCCACCCCGCTGATCCTGCAGTGGGCAGAGCAGCTTGGCAACGCGCTGAGTTACCTGCACACGCAGAACCCGCCCATCTATCACCGCGACATCAAACCCGCCAACATCAAGATCACCCCCAAGGGAGAGGTGATCCTGGTGGATTTCGGTATCGCTAAAACCGGTGAAGCCTCGCAGGAAACGCAATCCGGCGCCTGGGGATACACCCCGGGTTACGCTCCTCCTGAACAGGTTAGCGGTCTGCGCACCGGGCCGTACTCCGACCAGTTCAGCCTGGCAGCCACGCTTTACTACCTGTTCACCGGCCGGCCGCCCGCTGACAGCGCCAAGCGCATGATCGGAGAAGAGGACCTGATCCCCCTGCAGCAGCTGAACCCGACCATCCCTCCGCACAGCGCCTTCGCGATCGAAAAAGCCATGTCGATCAAACCTGAATCGCGCTTCTCCACCGTCCAGGACTTCATCGCCGCCTTGTGCAACACCTCGCCAATACCTGATCCATCCTCCACGCAAAACACGAGGGTCGCGGAACGCACGGTAATGTCCTCCTCTCGCGGCGCTCCACCTGTGCCCTTGGCAGCGGCCGCCATGCCCGCCCAGGCCGCGCCAGCCCTGCCGGAAAAAAAGAAGTCCGCTCTAGGCTGGATCATCGGCGCAGTCGTGCTGATCGGATTGGGAATCGGGGCTGTGTTTGTGCTGAAAAACCTGGCAGGCGGCAGCAGCCGTCTGGATGTACCTCCCGCCCCTACCATCACCCCAATGGTGATCGTGATCACTGCACAAGCGCCCAACACCCCTATGCCCGCCACGCTGGAACCCACCGCCACCCAACCGGAACCCACCCCGAGCAGTGAACCGCTGCCGACCGAAACCACCGCGCCCTCGTACACTTCGATTGGCAAAGGCGGCAAAGTAGCTTTCGTGACCGACCGCCAGGCAGATGGATTTGACCAGATCTGGCTGATGGACGTCGTGCAGGACGATTCCGGCAACCTGTCGGGAATCAACCCTGTCCAGTTGACCTTTGACGAAGGGAATAAAGCCAACCCCGCCTGGTCTCCGGATGGCAGCAAACTGCTCTACAGCGGCTTCAGTAAGGGCTTTTCAGCCAACGGCAATCCATTGGCGATGGATATCTTCCTGCTGGATCTCACGACTACGGGCGCGGAACCAGTAGACCTCAGCCAGCGCCAGCGCGATGATAAATACCCTTCCTGGTCGCCCAGCGGAGATATGATCGTGTTCACCAGCTACTACCGCGATGACGGCATTCCTCAACTCTTCATGACCGACCCCCAGGGATCCCAACAGACGCGGCTAAGCGAGCGCTTTGCTGAAAGTTACTCCACCTGGACGCCAAACGCTGAATTCCTGCTGTTCGTTCAGTCCATAGGAAATCTGAACGTGGTGTACATGCGCGATAAATTCAGCCAGTACACAAACGGCGAGAACAAATTTGACCGCATGTCAGATGAGGGACGCCTGGGTTCCGTCTCAGAACCCAATGTCAGCCTTGACGGGTCTATCCTGGCCTATACGCAAACCGTAGGCAGCAAGACCAATATTTTCATCGCACCCTTCGCTGACCGCGGCAAGACCGTCACCGGGCTCACCAGCTCCGGCATGGACCGCTGGCCGTTCTGGTCACCGGATGGACAGTGGCTGCTCTTTAATTCCACGCGCGATGGTAACGCTGAGATCTACATCATGGATAAAACCGGGGGTCAGGTGACCAACCTGACCAACCTCCCCAGCCAGGATAAGGAACCAGCCTGGCAGCCGGTGGCATTCCCCATTCCGTAAAAAAAACACTCCCGGGCGACCGGGAGTGTTATTCAGATTGGGTGGGGCGCGTTACTTTGGGTTTCGCGCGGGTCTTGGTGCGCTGGATACGGGCGGGGGAGATTGTCTTGCCGGCGTTGGGGCTCAGGAGCAAGGTAAGACGGGTGAGCGCGTTTTCATCATACTCGCAGCGCCCGCAGATATCGCATACCCACGCGGGAAAATCTGGTACAGTGATCAATTCATCGCCCAACCAGGTAAAGTAGGCGATGTAATCACGGTGCATGTGACCCGCCTGGCACTCGCGGCAGGGAAATACCGGGTCGATATTGTTCAATGAACTTTCAGCCATAGAGCCAACCTCGGATTAAGGTTATCATAAAATTTAAAATCCTGCAGCGAGAATTGATGATCAATTCTGAAAACCCAGAGGTGGTTGATGGTGTGTGACCAGCTTGATCTGATCCAGCGGCCAGTACACTACCAGCGCTTTCCCAACCACATCGCTAAGGGGAACAAAACCCCAACTGTGTGAATCTGAAGATTGGTTGCGGTTATCTCCCAGCACAAAAATTGCGTCTTCGGGTACCTCCCATTCACCACTGTACAACGGCGGTGCAGCAATGTACGGCTCAATCAGGCGGATCGAATTGATGTAAACCGTTCCATCCATAACTTCCACCTTATCACCGGGCTTGCCGATCAGGCGCTTGATGAAATCCTCTGAACGGTTGTTGGGGGCGTGGAAAATGACCACATCGCCGGTTTGAAAATCAGCGAATTTGTAAGCCAGCTTGTTGACCATGATGATATTGCCCTCCACCAGGGTCGGCTGCATACTGACATTAAGCACGCGCACGCGCGCAAAAACCGCGTCGATAGCGAAGTAGAGCAGCGCCGCCAGGACGAGGGTTTGAATGACCTCCGCCAGGAAGGATTTTGCAGATTGAGGATTCTTGCGTTCCTCGTGCTGGTATTCTTCGGGTATCTCCTGGACTGGCGTCGGTGTAGGGTCGAAGGTCATCTGATGTTCAGTCCCTCAGAATGGATATCACTCATGGCGCGGTTTCAGCACAATGCGGATCGGTGTGCCGGTAAAAGGATACTCCTTGCGGATCTGGTTCTCAAGGAACCTGATATAGGTGAAGTGAGCCAGCCTGGGGTTATTGCAGTAGATCATAAATGTCGGCGGATCACTGCGCACCTGGGTGCCGTAGTACAGGCGGATGGAGGAACCCGTGCGTGATGTAGGCGCGTGCGCGTCCTGCGCTGACTGCAGAATGCGGTTCAACGCGCCCGTGTTGATGCGCGCCAGCCGCTCCTCCTGCACACGCAGCGCCAGGGGCAGCACCTGTTCAACGCGCTGACCGGTTTTGGCGGAAATGAACAATAGCGGTACATAATCCATGAAGTTCAGATCCTGGCGGATGCGGTCCGTGAAGCGCTGCATGGTGAAGTTATCCTTCTCCAAAAGGTCCCACTTGTTCACGACCACCACGGTGCTTTTCCAGGCATCCTTAACAAATCCGGCAATATGCGCGTCCTGCGCGGATATCCCCTCGACAGCGTCGATCATCAACAACGCCACATCGCAGCGTTCAATGGCACGCATGGAACGCACCACGCTGAATTTTTCAACCCCCGGGTCGATCTTCCCGCGCCGCCTGATGCCTGCGGTATCGATGAGTGTCACCTGGATCCCCTCGTAGGTGATGGCAGTATCCACCGCGTCGCGCGTGGTGCCGGGGATATCGCTGACAATGGCTCTTTCCTCGCCTACCAGGCGGTTCAATAAACTGGACTTGCCGACATTGGGTTTACCCACAATGGCGATCTTTACGGAGTCATCCTCTTCAGCGGTTTCCTCGCGCGGCAGCACACCAACCAGCACATCCAACAGGTCGCCGGTGCCAGTGCCGTGAACCGCCGAAATGGAATGAGGATCACCTAATCCTAATTCGTAGAACTCGTTCACCAGGCCGCGCTGCCTGTCGCTATCCGCTTTGTTGACCACCAGCAAAATGGGAGGCTGCGGAGTCCCATCCACGACCTTTTGCGCCTTGCGTAAAATTCCGGCAACTTCCTTATCCGCGGGGGTAACACCGCTGATCGCGTCCACCAGGAAGAGCACGACATCCGCTTCAGTCACGGCGATCACCGCCTGCGAACGGATCTCCTCGATGAAATCGGCTGACCCCACTGAAAGCGGCGCTCCGCGGCTGCCCGCGCGCGGGTCAATGCCGCCGGTGTCCACCACGTCGAACACCCTCCCGCTCCATTCAGCTTCGGCGAAAAGACGATCACGGGTCGTACCGGGGGTATCATCGACAATAGCCAGCCTTTCACCGCAAAGGCGGTTGAAAAGCGTGCTTTTTCCAACATTTGGCCGCCCGACCAGGGCGACAACAGGTTTAGGCATATTTCCTCATACAGAGACCTATTGTACCCTGTTTCCGCAGCAGCCCGGAGGGATTGGCTTTACTTCTTTGTGGTAATGGTTACTTCAAATGTCGCCGGAGAAATACTTTCGATCTCAAGCCCGGGGATGTTCAACGTGGGTTCAGCTTCTATTGAGTAGACACCCGGTAAACGCCCGGTGAGGTCGATCAGAACACGCAGGTCATTGATGAACAACGTGTTCAGCAAAGGTACCGGACCGGTGAGGATGATATTGGCTTTATCCGGAACGATCACCGCGCTGAGATTGGAAGCCAGACCGGTAGGTTCCAGCTGTATCTCGGATAGCGAAATACTGCTCACCACGGGTTCAATCTCGACCTTGACCTCCACCAGCGAGCTGCCGATCACCTGGAGCCCCGTCGGCAGGTTCAACTCCACTTCTTCGGTGAAACCCTCCTGGCGTTCCACCAGGTTGATCACGCGCGTATCCACAAAACCGGGCAGCTCATCCACTGTAGCAGTATCAGAGGAATAGACAGTGACTGTTGGAGGGTTGACGGTCACACTCGTCAGCCGGTAACCATCCTTGATCAATCCCTCGGTGACGATCTTTACCACAACATTGCGGTAACCACCGCGCTGCGAAACCGTCTGCAGCAGGGTGATCTTGTCGGGCGTGATGGTGACGTCGCGCACCTGCAAGCCATTTGCATCCACCGGCTGCAGCGTGATGACCTGGTTGATGTCTGAGCGGACCTGCGAAAGGTCCACCACCGCGCGCACCTCCGCCACCTGCGAAACCAGTGATTCAGCCCCGCTGACGACCGCGGTGGTTTCTGATAAACGAGGTTCTTCGGTCTGGTACCCCACCGGCAGCGCGCCGCGGTTGACCACAACGATCTCAAAGCGCTTGTTGCGCAACTTCTCAAGTACCAGGTCAACCTCCTGGGGTGTGTAAGAGACCACCTCCACCGGTTTGATGCCCACCTGCACCTGAACCAGGGCGGTATGAATGCCGGCATCCACCCCTGAGAGATCGATGAAAGCGCGCACACCCGCCTTGCCAGAGTTCATTGATTCCCAGATGGAGACAGGCGCGCGCAGGTTGACCGTGACCGTGTCGGGCAGATCATTGATGATGACCAGGTTGCTTGATTGACCCACGAACTCGATCGGCACCGGTTTTGGGTAGGCGCGGGTTTCTGATGGATCGGAAGAAGTGACCGCGAGGATCCAAACCGCCACCGCCACGACCAAAGAAACAGCGATGAGCGGGATCAGCTTTCCGAAAGTGCGTAATCTGGCCAGCATCATTCCTCTCGCTTCTGCACGCTGGTGACCTTCTTGAGCCAGTCAAACGGTTTAAACTTGAACACGGGGCTCTCAGACGGTTGATAGAAGGCCAAAAGGATATTTTCAAGGCGCTCGCTGTCAAGGCGGCGGATCATGCGCCCGTTGTGGGCGATCGAGATGGAACCGGTTTCTTCAGAAACGACCACGGTGATGGCATCGGTGGCTTCAGAGGTGCCCAGGGCGGCCCTGTGGCGCAGTCCCATCTGGCGGTCAGGCGAGCGGGTGAGGATGCCGCTGGAAGAGAGAGGCATCACGCAGGCTCCAGCGATGATTTTGTTATCAGCGATGATCACCGCGCCGTCATGCAGCGGGGTGTTGGGATAAAAGATCTGCAGCAGCAGCTCGGGGGTAACCGAGGCATTCAAACGAACCCCTGTGCGCGCGTAATCTTCAAGGCTGTCGCCGCGCTGCATCACGATAAGCGCGCCGTGCTCCCTTGCCGAAAGCCGCGAGGAAGCCGTGACGATGGAGCGGATAGTCTTCTCCATCAATTGGATCTGTGATTCAGTTTGACGCACCAGCAGCTGGCTCGACCCGGCGCGGCCGAGCTTTTCAAGCCCGCGCCTGATCTCCGGGGCAAAAATGACCGGGATGGCAAACAACAGGGCGGGCACAATGGTGGTCACCAGCCAGGAAAAGGCCGGGAGATTGATAAATGTAGTGAGAATAACCAGCAGCAGGATGATAACGACCACCCCGCGCAACAGCACCATGATCTGTGTATCACGCAGCAAAACCAGAATGGCAAACACAACCGCAGCCACCAGGAACAGGTCCAGGACGCTGAGCCAGTTCATGCGCTGGAAGATATAAACGATTTCACTCCACAGATCGGTCATATAGTCCTAATTTTACCTGTCAACAGGTAAAAATTCTAAATCGGTCGCAGCACTCGATCCTGGCGCAGCTGCTTGATAAAAAGGATCGCGTCAGACTGCATCGACTCCAGCGCAGCCTCACGCCAGGCGAGCACTTTCAGGTCAGCGGGTTTAATTTCCGTGTAACCCAGGCTGATCCAGAGCGAATCATAGCGCGCGAGATGCGGAGGCACGTAGATCAGGGAAATCTCGCACTGAAGTTCAGAGGAGGCGTGTTCCATTTCACGAATAAGAATGGGCAGGTACTGCGCTGCAGGGACGTTTGGATCCAGCAGGATCTCGGTGGTGCGGGCTACCAGGTTTTCGACCTGCCAGCCGAGCACCCCCATGGTGCGGTTTTCGATCTTCAACAACAGGAATGCCTTTTCACCAAAAGCCGCCATGATATCGCTGGCAGTGAAGGCCGACTTGCCTGTGTAGGCGTGGTTGTACACACCCACAACCTCTTCCACCTGCCGCGGACCGGCGCGCTGCACGTTCACTTCTCCCAGGGGCAGCTTGACCGGTTGAGACACCGGAAAAGCGCCCACCGCCTTCGCCGGCACTAATCGCTGCCAGGCATTGGTAACCTGCTGCCATGTCTCTTCAAAAGAGGCGATGTTTTTGATGATCACCGAGGCGCGGTCAAAACGGGTCTCCTGCGGAGGTTGGGCGGCAATACGCTGGCGGGCTTCAGTTTCATCCATCTTGCGGTGCTGCATCAATCGTGAAAGCTGGATCTCAGGCGGGGCGTAAACCACCCAAAGGCTGTCGCACATTCTTGCGAGGTCAGTTTCAAACAGCTTGATGGCTTCGATCACAACCACCTTGTGCGGGGCGCGTTTAATAAGCAGGTCAACCGCCTGCAGCACCAGCGGGTGAATGATGGACTCAAGCCTGGTCAGCGCTTCAGGATCGTTAAAGACAAGCCGGCCCAGCCGGGAGCGATCGATCTGCTCCTCGGGGGTCAGCAGGTAGCGGCCGAATGTATCAATAATGGGCTCGTATGCAGGCGCGCCTTTGGCCATGGCGCGATGAGCCAGCGCGTCGGCGTCAATACCGTAAGCGCCCAGGTGCTCCAACATGCGGCGCACCACGCTCTTGCCGGTGCCGATGCTTCCGGTGAGACCAATGACGTATTTACCTGGCCACCTGCTCAATCTTATTCCTCCGGGAGATCCAGTTTCAATCATTAATAATATCATTTTATTCAGCGCTCCGGATGTTGTCAAACAAGTGAAATGGGAATTTCGCGTGGAAGAAACCGCTATAATACCAACATAAATTGTTTGGGCCAGGAGGAAACCAAGTGGACGAAAGACGCATTCTGTTCCCCAGGATCGAACCTTATAAAACCGGCCGGCTGCAGGTATCAGGTCTGCACAATCTCTATTACGAAGAAGTCGGCAACCCGGCCGGGATACCAGTGGTCTTTTTGCACGGCGGACCCGGCGTTGGCGCCCAAGCCATCTACCGCCGTTATTTTGATCCCGCCCGCTTCAGGGTCATAATTTTCAGCCAGCGCGGCGCGGGCCAAAGCACCCCGTCAGGCGAGCTGCGCGAAAACGACACCTGGGAGCTTGTGGCGGATATCGAAAAACTGCGGCTGGAGACTGGGGTTGATAGATGGTTCGTCTTCGGCGGTTCCTGGGGCAGTACACTGGCGCTAACCTACGCGCAACAACACCCGGACAAGGTGCGCGGGCTGGTGCTGCGCGGCATCTTTTTGGGTACGCGCGCGGAATATAACTGGATGTATGTGGACGGCGCTTCACGCATCTATCCCGAAGCCTGGGCGCGTTTCCTCGAGTTCATCCCAGCAGAGGAACGCATCAACCTGCCCGCGGCTTATTACAAACGCCTCACCTCTCCGCAGCGCGAGGTTCAGCTGGCAGCCGCCAACCACTGGTACGACTGGGAGGAGGATATCATCCGCCTGCTGCCGCGCGAGGTGCAGCGCATGAACGAGGAGGAGCTGCTCGCCTTCGCGCGCATCGAGTGCCATTACATCGTAAACAATCTCTTTCTAGCGGAGGATGATTACATCATCAACAACGCCGGCAAGATCGCGCACCTGCCATGCTGGATCGCCCAGGGGCGTTACGACATCATCTGCCCGGTGGTCTCGGCACTCAGGCTCAACCAGGCGCTGCCCAACGCGCAACTGCACATCGTGCCTGATGCCGGGCACTCCATCTCAGAACCCGGGCTGGTGGACAGCCTGATCACCGGCATCGAAAGCCTGGCGGAAAGGTTCTAAACCTGTCACTTATGTTAAAATTCCGCATCAATTAATCAAAACAGATAGAGGTGACTCGTGAGCAAGAAAATTAATGTTAAACAGCAGGAAAAGAAGCAAAAATGGCTGCTGCCGCTGATCCTGGTGGGATTGGCCGTGATCGTTGGTGCGGTATTTCTCTTATCTAACAACACCGAAGCGAAGGGAATGCCTGGCGCCATAACAGTTACGGACGCGGCCCAAAGATTTGACCAGGGCGCGTTCCTGCTGGATGTACGCACGGTGGAGGAATGGAACCAGGGGCATATCGATGGCGCGGTGCTCATCCCACTGGATCAACTTTCGGGAAGAATCAATGAATTACCGGCTGACCAGGACGTGCTCATTATCTGCCGCAGCGGCAACCGCAGCGGCCAGGCGCGCGACCTGCTGCGTGCCGCCGGGTTGAAGCGCACCACCAGCATCTCAGGCGGCATCAACGCCTGGATCGCCAAGGGGCTGCCGGTGGTAACTGGTCCTTAGAAATTACTTATACAGAAATGATCACTCGAGCCCGGACTGCACAGCCCGGGCGATTTCTTCATTAATACCCGGAACAGCGGTGAGGTCCTCAAGCGAAGCCTGGCGGATGCCTTCGATATCAGCGAATTTTTGCAGCAGCGCCCGGCGCCGCGCCGGGCCGATGCCCGGGATGGCATCAAGGCGCGAAGCCACCCCCACCTTGCCGCGTGCTTTGCGGTGCGCGGTGATGGCAAAGCGGTGGGCTTCATCCCGGATGCGCTGCAGCAGGTAGAGTCCCTGCGAATGACGCGGCAGCGCCACAGAGTCGCTCCTGCCCGGCTGAAATAGCTCTTCCTGCTGCTTGGCCAGTCCCACCAGCGGCACCCTTTCTGAGAGCTCAAATCCCGCCAGCACGTTTACCGCCCTGCCCAGCTGCCCCTTTCCGCCGTCCACGATCAGCAGGTCAGGCAGCACGGCAAAGGAGGGATCAGGTTTGGCACCGAGTGATTGTTTCTCCTGCGCAGCCTGCCAGCGTTTGAAGCGCCGCGTGAGCACCTCCTCCATGCTGGCAAAGTCATCGGGACCGGTGACGGTCTTGATGTTAAAGTGGCGGTAATGCGCGCGGCTGGGGGTGCCCTGCTCAAAGACGACCATGCTGCCTACCGAAGCCGTGCCCTGGGTGTTGGAGATATCGTAGCATTCGATGCGGTTGGGCGGCTCTGGCAGGTTAAGCACCTGTTGAATCTCGGTGAGCGCCTGTGTCTGCTTGTTTTTGTCGGCTTCCCATTGCGAGCGCAGCGCCTGCAGGGTTTCAACGGCGTTCTCGGTGGCCATCTTTACAAGCTCATGTGCTGTGCCGCGTCGCGGCACACGCAGTTCCACCTTATTACCGCCGCGGCGGGTGTTGAGCCACTGACGGATGATCTGCGCCTCCTCCACCTCGTTGGGCAGCAATACGCGGTCAGGGATGACCGCCGCTTCGGTGTAGAACTGCTTGATGAACTCCGCCATCACCTCGTCATCCGGGATCTCCTCGGTGCCTTCCATCACGAAATACTCGCGCCCCATCAGGCGCCCGTTGCGCACGAAGAAAACCTGCACACAGGCTTCATTATCCGCGCGCGCTATGGCCAGCACGTCCGAGTCGCTCTGGTCGCTGGTGATGACCTTCTGTTTTTCGACCACACGTTCAATAGACTGCAGCTGGTCGCGCAGCACGGCGGCTTTTTCAAAGTTCAATTCTTCAGCCGCGGAGTTCATTTCGCGCTGCAGGCGTGAAACGATCGGGTCGGTGCGGCCATCCAGGAAGGCGCACAGGTCTGAAATAAGCTGGTTGTACCCGGCGCGGTCAATCGCTCCGATGCAGGGGCCGCTGCAGAGCTTGATGTCGTAATAAAGGCAGGGGCGCGCGTCCTGACCGGTGATCTCGCGATCGCAGGTGAGGTAGGGGAACATGCGCCGCAGCAGGTCCAGCGTCTGGTGCACCGCCCACACACTGGTGTAGGGGCCGAAGTAGCGCGAGCCGTCGCTGACCATCTGGCGGGTGACGGTGACCTTGGGGAAAGCGTCTGCCAGGCGAACCTTGATGTACGGGTAGCGCTTGTCGTCCTTGAGGCGCACGTTAAAGCGCGGGCGGTGCTTCTTGATGAGGTTCATCTCAAGGATGAGCGCCTCGAGCTCTGACCCCACCACGATCCACTCCAGATCAGTGATCTGCGCCACCAGTTTGAGCACCTTGCGCTCGTGATCGGCGTGCTCCTGGAAGTAGGAACGCACGCGGCTGCGCAAGTTAACCGCCTTGCCCACATAGATCACCTCGCCGGCGGCGTTCTTCATGATGTAACAGCCGGGCTTCAGCGGCAGGGTGTCGAGGATGCCCTTGAGATGATCAGAAAGTTCAACCATAGTGGGATTTTAACACAGGGTCAGTTGGAAGATGGTGCGAAAAGAACGCTGTTTCAGATGATGGTAATGCCGCTGCCAGTGATCACCTCTCCCACCTGCCAGCAGGGGGCGTTGTGCTTCTGCATGCTTGATTCAAAATCCGCGCGGCGCGCAGCAGGCACGGCCAGCAACAATCCGCCGCTGGTCTGCGGATCATAGAGCAGCATCTGCTGGTCTTCGCCTAGTTCACGCGCGTACATGACGTGCTGCTGGAAATAAAGCCGGTTGTCATAAGCCCCGCCCGGGAAGATGTACTGCGCCGCGTAAGTGAGCGCGCTCTGCAACACAGGGACCTGGTCAAAGCGAATCTGCAACCCAACCCGGCTGGCATTGGCGACCTCGAGCGCGTGACCGATGAAGGAGTACCCGGTGATATCCGTGGCGGCGCGCACACCGCTGGCACTGCCAGCCAGGCTGGCTTCACGGTTCAGGCGCACCATCCAGCTCACCGCCTCAGCCAGGTCTTCTGCGCGCACCAACTGGCGCTTTAGCGCGGTGGTAATGGTGCCGAAGCCCAGCGGCTTGGTCAGGTACAGCCGGTCGCCCGGCCTGGCGTCGCCCTTGGTGAACATTTTTTGCGGGTTAACCATCCCCGCCACCACCATGCCGTACTTGGGTTCCTTATCCTGGATGGAGTGCCCGCCGGCGATCACCGCCCCGGCCTCTTTGGCCACCACCGCGCCGCCGCGGAAGATCTCGCGGCTGACGGCCGGGTCAAGGTCCGGTGGCATGGCGGCAATGTTGAGCGCCAGGAAGGGCGTACCGCCCATGGCGTAGATATCCGAAAGGCTGTTGGCCGCGGCGATGCGCCCATAATCAAACGGGTCATCAACCACCGGTGTGAAGAAATCCGTGGTCAGCACCAGGGCGCGGTCCTCGTCCAGCTTCCAGACGGCCGCGTCGTCGGGCGAGGTCAGCCCGGCCAGCAGACTCGGCGTATCCGCGGGGTCAAACAGCTCCTGCATGGGGCGCAGCACCTGCGCCAGCGCTTCAGCGCTCAGCTTGGATGCTCAACCCGCGCAGTTGGAGAGGCTGGTGAGGCGGATCTGTTTTCCCGATGGCTTGAGAGAAGGGTTATCCATGAGGTAATTATACTTGAGGGGGGATTATTGGAGAGCGGTATGATAATGTGATAGTTGTCACAAAAAATTCATTTCTCTGCGTTATTGGCTGGGGTGTCGGGTGTTACTTTCTCAATTCTTAAGGCAATAATTCAATCTTTACTTCTGCCTCTCCCCTGCCCCTCTCCATCCCAAGTGGATGGAGAGGGGTTTGGGGTGAGGGCAATGTAAATGAATAATTAAAACGAAGCTCCATAGAATTGCTTTCTATAGATACGAAAACGGGATTTATGAATTGACAGCTGATTGAATTCTCGCCAAAACGGATTCCAAATGATCGAGGACTTCAGCGTTCCAGAAACGAATCACGCGGATCCTGTTTTCTGCGAGGACACGAGTGCGCTCCAGGTCATACTCCCTGGATTCTTTGTCCTTGTGGATTGCACCGTCAAGCTCGATTGCCAGCCGTAATTTTGGGCAGTAGAAATCTAGGATAAATCCAGACTCCGGGTGCTGGCGGCGGAACTTGAGTCCGTCCAGCTGCTTGGTGCGCAAGTGCTGCCAGAGGAGTTCTTCGGCGGGAGTGGGATTCTGGCGCAGATGGCGGCATGTTTCGATAGTTTCTGGTGAGGGCATGTGAATATTGTATAACGGATTTTATCAAGAAGTTACCCTCTCCCCTAACCCCTCTCCCATGTTAGGGAAAGGGGTTTAGATATTTTACAAAACAAATGATTTTGATCAGCAAAAATTCCAATAAAAATAAATGCATCATTTAGTAATCTCGTAATAACCAACAACATCCGTCAAATAAATTCCCCTCTCCCGAATTCGGGAGAGGGGCAGGGGTGAGTGAAAAAAGAGAATACACAAAAAATATATTTACATCTCCAGCCAGATGGTGACCGGGCCGTCGTTCTCGAGCGCCACGCGCATGTGCGCGCCGAACTCGCCGGTCTGCACCGGGATGCCGCATGAGCGCAGCTGCTCCACGAAGTGGTCCACCAGCGGGCTGGCGACCTCGGGCGGGGCGGCGTTGAGAAACGAGGGGCGGTTGCCCTTGCGCGTGTCGGCAAACAATGTGAACTGCGACACCACCACGGCGGAACCGCCGGTATCCAGCAGGGAGAGGTTCATTTTGCCCTCCCCGTCCTCCATGATGCGCAGCTGGGCGATCTTTTTTGCCAGCGCGGCGGATTTCTGCTCATCATCCCCCCCGCCCACGCCGAGCAGAATCACCAGGCCTTTGCTGATGTCCGCGGTGACGCGGTCATCGATGGTTACCCTGCCGTAATTGACCCGCTGCACAACCGCGCGCATGCGAGGTTACACTTTCTTGAGCGCGGGCAGACCCACCGCCGCGCGCACGTCCACCATGGTGGCTTCAGCCAGCACGCTGGCGCGCGCCGCGCCGTCGCGCAGCATGTCCCAGGTGCCGTCGGGGTCCTTCTCGTAGCCGCGGCGCTTTTCACGCAGCGGCGCGAAGTAGGCGTTCATGTTGGCAGCCAATATCCTCTTGCAATCCACACAGCCGATGCCCGCGCGGCGGCACTCGGTATCGATCTCGGCAACCTTCTCAGGCGGTGTGAACATCTTGTGCAGCGAGAACACGTTGCACACATCCGGGTTGCCGGGGTCGCTGCGGCGCTGGCGCGCCGGGTCAGTGACCATCTGCATCACCCGCGCGGAGGTTTCCTCCTCCGTGGCGGCGAGTTCGATATCGTTATTGAGGCTCTTGCTCATCTTGTTCACACCGTCGATGCCCATGATCTTGGGGAACTCGGTGAACTTCTCTTTGGGCTCGATGAGCGCGTTGGTGTTGTAGCGGAAGTTGAATGAACGCACCGTCTCGCGCGCGAACTCGACGTGCGGCGCCTGGTCGATGCCCACCGGCACCACATCGGCGCGGTAAAGCGCGATATCCGCGCTCATCAGCACCGGGTAGCCCACCAGCCCGTAATTGACGTTCTTCGGGTTCTCGCGCACCTTCTCTTTAAATGTGGGCAGGTCAGTGAGCTTGCCCAGCGGCGTGACCATGGAAAGGAGGATGTGCAGTTCCGTCACCTGGCGCACCATGGATTGCACGAAGATGATGGAGCGCTGCGGGTCCATGCCCGCCGCCAGCCAGTCCCAGGCCATTTCGAGCGTGTTCTGCCGCAGGTCGAGGGTCGTCTCCAGCGTGGTGAGGGCGTGCAGGTCGACGATGCAGTAAACACAATCGTAATCCTCCTGCAGCTTGACGTAGTTGCGGATGGCCCCGAAATAATTGCCGATGTGCTGGCGCCCGGTAGGCCGGGCCCCTGAGAATACGCGCCCCTTTTTATGCGTCATGGTTAACCCTCTTCGATCCGTTTTCTTAATAAAGCCACAACCTCTCCCGCTTCAGCATGGCGGCCGGTTTGCAGCTTGGAGTAAATGGAATTGCCGTTCACATGCACCTCGAAGACCCCGCCGTTGGAGGGGATGAGCGTGATGGATTTGATGCCCGCTTCAAAAGCTTCAAGCAGTTCAGCCGCCAGACCGACGGCGCGCGGGGTGTAGTGTCAAACTGCGCAGTATTCTATGGTGATGATCACGGTGGTCGCTCCTGAGCTAAGGTGTGGTTATTATAACGTAAAGTGCTTCGCGAACGCGCGTTCGTCCGGCGATTTTGGTACAATCAAGCAAATGGCGCGGTTTCTTAAACGTCTTATCGATCTACTCGCGAGCAGCCTGCTGCTGCTCCTGCTCTCGCCGCTGCTGCTGGCGCTGGCGCTGCTGGTGCGGCTCAAACTGGGCAGGCCGGTGCTCTTCACGCAGGAGCGCCCAGGACGGCACGGGGAATTGTTCAAACTGCACAAGTTCCGCACCATGCGCGACCTGTACGATAACACCGGCAGCCCCCTGCCCGACCAAGAACGTCTCACGCACTTCGGGCGCTGGCTGCGCGCCTCCAGCCTGGATGAGCTGCCCGAGCTCTTCAACGTGCTCAAAGGCGAGATGAGCCTGGTGGGTCCGCGCCCGCTGCTCACCGCCTACCTTGCGCGCTACACCCCTGAGCAGGCGCGGCGCCACGAGGTGCTGCCCGGCATCACCGGCTGGGCGCAGGTGAACGGGCGCAACGCGCTCACCTGGGAGGAAAAGTTCCGGCTGGATGTGTGGTACGTGGACCACCAATCGCTCTGGCTGGACATCAGGATCCTCTTGATGACGTTGTGGAAAGCGGTCAAACGCGAGGGCATCAGCGCTCCGGGCAGCGCCACCGCCCCCGAATTCATGGGTACTGAAAAGAAATGATTCAAAACCCGGACCCTGTTTAGGGATTGCGGGTTTTTGCACTTAAGCAAAAACTGCTGCTATTGTCCTTAAGGCATACTGAGGGGAATGATGATGCCCGCGGCGAGATCCGCGGCGACCTTGTTGAAGTTATCGATCTTGGCCGGTGTGATGAAGGTCTCGTCTGTATACGAGGTGATCTTAACCTGCGCGCCAACGCTCAACCTGCCGCTGCCGGCTGTAACCTGCGGCAGCAGCAACTGCAGCCCGGGCAGGACGTCAAAACCGATCAGGGCGGTGAAGCGGTCCGCGTTCTGGGTAGTGTCCAACCCGACCAATTTGACATCATTGAAGATCGAAGGTTCAAGCCCCTTCAACCCATCCAGCGTCTCGATAGAAGCCGCGGCCGGATCCACAAAGAATGTGTTCACAAAATGCTGCCTGAGCACATCAACCTGTACTGCCCAGGTGGCAGCGTCTGCCTGCATGGATTCCTGCGCCAGCATGGGGAAGGATACGATCGGCGCGTAGAAGGGCGTGCAAACGCCGCAAAGGTAGCGCGCGCCGTTGATGAAGGCGTCCGTTTTTTCCGCGCTCATGACCACGTCGGCCGGTATCAGCCCCGCGGAGCGCCAATCCCAGGCGATGCTCTGGGTGAGATAGCCGGCCATGAAGGTCAGGTCATAGCCCCTGGTCTGGACAACGGATAAGTTACCAGCGCCGGTCAATGCCACATCTCCAACGATAATGAATTGCGTTTCGGGTGAAGCTGCCACCAGTTCTGCCAGACCCGCCGGTTCCGCCAGGAAGATGACCAGCCTGGTTTCCGGGGTCTGGGGCGGCAGTTCAGGTGTATTGACCGTCTCCAGCTGCAGCCCGTTCTGCGCAGCGAAACCTGAAAGGTAGGAAGCTAGTTCAGTAGATGCCGACTCGGCCGGATCTACCAGCAACAGGCGCGCCGCGGGAGCAGTGGGAACAGGGGTGGGGGCGTCGGTCGGCGGTAACGTCGCCGCGGGTTCGGTGGGAACGGGCGGCTGGTCAGTTGGTTTGGTGCACCCCGAAATGATCAGGAAAACGAGGAACAGAAGGACAAAATACCGTGTTAACGACGAAACCCTGTGGTTAAGCATGGGGGTATTTTACCTTAGTTGCCGGGAATATTGAGTGTATTATAATAATGACATGATTTCCTGCGCCATTCCCGGACGCGACACACTTGAGATCAAACACCTCGTGTGCGACCTGAACGGTACCCTCACCCTTGAAGGTGCGCTGCTGCCGGGTGTGGCAGCTGCTTTTGAGCAGCTCAAGGATTCCCTTGAAATTCACATTGTCAGCGCGGATACCTTTGGTAAACTCGCAGAGCTGCGAACGGTTCTGGGTGAAAGCGTCGCACACTATCACTTGCTGCAACCGGGCAGCGAAGCCGAGCAGAAACTGGAATACGTGGAAGCGCTGGGCGCGTCCGCAGTGGCAGCTGTTGGCCAGGGCACCAATGACCGGCTCATGCTCAAAGGCGCGGTACTCGGCATCTGCGTGATCTCACCCGAAGGCAGCGCGACGGAGACAATGCTCAGCGCTGACATCCTGGCACCGGATATCCTCCATGCGCTGGAGTTGTTCCTGTATCCGGCAAGATTGAAAGCGACACTGCGGCAATGAGCGAATTCCAGCAGGAAACAGCCCCGGAAATACCCCCTAGCCGCATCGATGAAAACCGCCGCAGGCGCGCGCGGAAATTACTGATCCCCAGCGGGAAGCACGAACGCGCGCTCTACCTGGGCGAGATCGCCAAACGCCTGGTGCCGGGTGTGGAGTTCTTCCTGTTTTCGCTGGTCGCCGGCCTGGTGATCACACTGGCCATCCTGCTCGATAGCCCCGCCATTTACATCCTGGGAGCGCTGCTGGCGCCGTTCATGGCACCGGCGGTGGGTCTCGGTTTTTCCGCAGCCATTGGTTCGCTCACCTTCTTCCTGCGCTCCGCAGGGGCCATGCTCATCGGCAGCACGCTGGTATTTGCCAGCGGCGCGCTGGGCGGCTGGGTTTCAAGGCTTTTCGTAGAACTGCCGCTCACCCATGCCCGCCGTTTCACGGGGTTCACCATCCCCGATTTTCTGCTGCTGACGATCGGCATTGTGCTGGCCATTTACCTGACCATGCGCATGCCGAAACAGCGTTCACTGGTGGCGAGTGTTCCGCTGGCGTACGAGATCTACATTCCCATAACCGTGGCAGGTTTCGGGCTGACGTCAAAAGCTGACGGGCTGTTCCCCGAGGCGATCATCGTGGCCGGGGTCCACATCGCCTGGGTGATCCTGGCAGGCACACTGACCCTTGCGGTCTTGAAACTGCGGCCATTCACCTTCTTCGGATACCTGCTGACAGCCGCGATCATCGGCACCGCGCTCTACGGTTTGGTGATCTCCAGCGCGCTGGGTTCTGCGCTGCAACGGCAGATGGCCCCGTTCATTACCCCCACCTCAGAGGGATCAACATTGGTGGATCTGCCCTCAGATCCGCCTCCCACCGATACTCCCGTGTTCCAGACGGCGCAGCCTATCGAAGCTGAAACCACGATGGCTCCCACCAATACATTCATGCCAACGCGCACTCCCACCATCACCATCACGCCGCAGCCCACACCGGTGTGGGCTAAAGTTTTCAGCCCGACCTTCTCTGGCGTGATGGTCAGGCGGACCCCGGGATTTGACGGCGAATACCTCACCAGCCTGGACAACGAATCCCTGATCCAGGTTCTTCCCGAAGTCGAATATGTTGATGGCGCTTACTGGGCGCATGTGCTGCTGGAAGACGGACAGGAAGGCTGGATGGTGCGCAGCCTGCTGCTCACCGCCACACCCGCACCGGACTGGTAAATTAAATCTTCACTGGAGAACAACAATGACGATTCATTTTGGCACTGATGGCTGGCGAGCCGTTATCTCGGACACGTTTACTTTTACCAATTTACGCCTGGTGGCGCAGGCCATCGCAGACGCGGTCGCTTCACCCGAGTGGGTTAACGGCACCAGGCTTGAATCCGGGATCGACCCGCATAAGATGGTCGTGGGATTCGATACGCGCTTCCTCTCGGACCGTTATGCCACCGAGGTGGCGCGCGTGCTGGCAGCCAACGGCTTTACCGTGTTCCTCGCGCAGGCGGATGCGCCGACGCCCGTCATATCGCACGCGGTGCGCAGCCTCAATGCCATTGGGGGGGTGATGATCACCGCTTCGCATAACGCACCGCGTTACAACGGCGTCAAGCTTAAATCCGCGTCGGGAGGTTCAGCGCTGCCGGAGCAGTGCCGGCGGGTGGAAGTTTATTTGAACGATAATGAAGCGCTGGCACGCGGACCAAACCTGATGGACATGGAACAGGCGCGTGCGCTCAAGTTGATCCAACGCTTCAATCCCATCCCGGCCTACTACGAGCATCTGCGGACCCTGATCGACTGCGACATCATCGCGGAGAATCCGCAGCGCTTTATCATTGATTCCATGTACGGATCAGGACGCGGCGTCATCCGTGGATTCCTGCAGGGCACCGGGTGCGAGATCGCTGAGATCCGCGGAGAAATGAATCCCGGTTTCGGCGGCGTTCACCCGGAACCGATCCGCCAAAACCTGGGCGCGCTGGCCGGAGCCATTGGCGCGGGTATGGGTAGTTTTGGCATCGCCACCGACGGCGACGCCGACCGCATCGGCGCGATGGACGAACGCAGCAACTTTGTTGACCCGCACAAGATCATGGCGCTGGCGCTGCGTTACCTGGTCGAAAAGCGCGGGCTCACCGGATCGGTGGTGCGCACCGTCTCCACCACGCGTATGATCGACCGCCTGGCAAAAAAGTACGGGCTCACCGTGCATGAAACCCCGGTCGGATTTAATCACATTGCTGATTACATGCTGAAAGAACAGGTGTTGATCGGCGGAGAGGAATCCGGCGGGATCGGTTTCAGCGGCCACATCCCTGAAGGCGACGGCGTACTGATGGGTCTGTTGATCATCGAAATGGTTGCCGAAGCCAGGTCGACCCTGTTTGACATGGTTGAGGATTTACAGAAGGAAGTCGGACCGGTCTTTTATGAACGAATTGATCAACGGCTCAAGTACCCGGTCTCAAAAGAAAAGATGGTATCAAAACTGGTCAATGAACCTCCCAGGTCGATCGGCGGAGAGCAGCTGATGGAAGTCAGCACCATGGATGGCGTCAAGTATATCTTCAGCGATGATTCCTGGCTGCTGATCCGCCCCTCGGGCACTGAACCGGTACTGCGCGTTTACGCCGAGGGGAGAACGCCGGAGATGGTTAAAGAATTGCTCGCTTTTGGCAGCTCCACCGCGGATAGCGTTTCTTGATATTGATTAAATGAAAAATCCGGGGCAGGGTAATTTCCTCCCCGGATGTTTTTTTAACAGAACTTACCTGGAGGACAAACGCAGCTTGCGGCTGAAAACGATGATGAAGAGCAGCAACAACGCCATCCCGCCCATCAGCGGTAAACCGACTTCATCAGCAAAACCCGCATCCGGCAGCTCGGTTGGCGCCAGGGTTCCCTGGCCTGCCATCTGTGTTTGAAGGGCAGCCACGGTCGCCATTTCAGCTTCCGAAAGCCCGGTCCCCGCGACCACCGGCGTATTGGCCACCACCGCCACCACCGGGGTTTTGGTAGGGGCGGCAACCGGCTGCAGCGCCACCGCGGTAAGCGCGAGCGCGGTTTGCTGCTGGTTTGCCATTGAAACCGCAGCCATAGCCGTGGCGGTGTTGGCCGCATTGATCAAAGCTGCCTGCTCCATGTTCGCCGCCCGCTGGCTGGCCAGGTACTTGGGCGCAAAGAGGAGCAGCCCGAGCAGCGCCAGCAGGAATACCACTCCCAGGATGACGATCACCGTCAGAAAGGTTTTGTTCCCTGAACGTTTTGGAGGCTCAGGGGGAAGGTCTTCTGTAAATACTTCCTCGTCAAACGGATTCTCATCGAAATTATTCAGTGCCATGGTTATCCTCCTTCATCGGATGCACCGGTGAATCAATCACTTGCTAGAATGACATCTAGATTCGCCAGGGGAATGATCTCCCTGGAATTCTCTCCAAAAACCACTCGGGCTGCGGCAGCCCTTAAACCACTGGGGAGGAGCGTAAAGCCGGGTAGAAGGCTCTCGATCCTACCGACCCTGCCTGCGTAAGAACCGGTGTGCAGGCGCACCGTCTGACCGGATGAATATACGACCTGGTCCTCGCAGGCGTTCGCTTCCTCAGCAAGCGGTATGTACACTTCCGGTCTGTCACCGGTCAGGCGGTTCCATTTGACCGCGTTGATCGAAACATCATGCCCGATGTGAGTGGAAAGCAGTTTGCGTGAAAGCTCATCCATACCAAAATCGCCGAAACCGCACAATACGATGATCGCGTAGGGTTGTTCCAACGCTGCGGAGATATGCGAAGATGAAATCGACCCCAGGATCAGTCCACCGATCTCCTCGCTGGCAGCCGCTGCCAGGAATTCCTTGGAACAGGTTCCCCCGGCCAGCACTGTTCCGCGTGCGGTCACGCCAAGCTTTGAAGATTTCAGTTCCCCGCTCAGGCTCTCGCTATCCGCTGCCAGCGGACCGCAGCCCAGCCGCGCGTTCCCCCAGACCCCCTGGATGAGCGCGCCGTAACACTGGATGGTCGCGCCGCGATCAGGGATGACCTGGCTGACCTTGCCGGCCAGTCCGGCCTGTAAAGAGATCTTTGTGCTCTCAGCTTCGATGAGAATTCTGCCCTTGTTCACCGAGATCATCCTACCCTCACCAGGTGTGCGGATAACGCGGGAAAACAAACCGCCAGTCTCGGCAATAATATCGTTCTTTTGCAGCATTTCTCCGGGTTTGCGTGTGATCATTTTTTCAGCCGCGGCAGGGGTGCTGGTAGCCAGCGTCCGCGCCACGTCCACCAGGTAATGACGCGCAGGGATCGAAGCCTCGGCTACGATATCCGCCGGATTGACCTTTTGTCCTTCCCTGACATTTACAGAACCGGGCACAGGCAGCAGCCGGTTGCGGTGGATCAGGGTTAAAGGATTGATATGAGTCAGTTGGGCGTACATTTGAACTCCTGCCGTTTATGTTGCAATAAATGTACCATTATGCAGCACCCAGCAGGAATTCCCATTCTTTGATTAAATCTGTTCTTTTTCCAGGATCTTCAGGCAGCACGATCGGCCGTCCGCGGGCATCCAGCACCACTCCGCATACTCCGCCCACAACTTTTATTGGCTCCCGGTTGAGCGCGAAATCCTCGATCTCCACACGGCGCGTCGGCTGAAGCCGTAAGATACCGCTCATTCCTGACGGTAAAGGTAGCGAAAGTATCGAACCCTGTTTTACTTCAGCTTCAAAGTAATTTCCGTCAGGGTAATCCAGCCGCGCTCGCAACAGGGTGCTGCCTATGCGCGCTTTACTGGTGATGCTGATCGCGGTTGCCAGGTTTGTAAACGCGGTTGATTCCAGCAGCTGTATTGCGAGGAGAGGATTCTTGTTTGCGATTGCTCCCAACAGGGGTAAAATGCCGTGTTTATCCAGGATCAACGGGCTGATGCCCAGCGGCTGCATGCCATCAAGCGCCACGAATAAAGATTGCACAGGGTCAACAACACGGCTAATCAAGGAGCCGCTGAGCAGGATCGGTTCAAAGCGTGAGGAAGGCAGGGCCTCCCGTATCTCAAGTTCTGCCATCATAAGCCGCAGCACCTGACGCATCGCAGCCCGCTCAAGCGCAGATTCTTCAATGGTTGATGCGACAGATAAGGGGTAGAGCGACCGGTTCCACAGGTAATCACTCACCTGTGCATCCGTAATGGAGAAAGCCAGCCAGCGGGAAATTTCGCGGATATCACTTTTCAGTAATAATTCCTCAACACCGCTGCCCAGTCCAAGGTTGAATGTGTTAAGGATCGAGACCCGGTCGTTGGCGTACGCCGCCATTGAATACGTTGCGCCGACATCCACACCCAATACCCCTTTTTGCGGATCATACTGCCGGCCAAGGAATTTGATGATCTGGTGAAATGCCTGGTTCGTCAGTTGAGGGGGGATCGTGCAGAGCGGTGAAATGCGCCTGAGGCCGCCGATCTGATCCAGAACCTTTTCCATGATCATCGCGTTGAGCTCGCCCAACGCTGGATCAAGGACCTCTTCCTCCAATGATGGACGAATATTCGGGGCAGTCCGCACTGAAGTGTACCGTCCAAAGGCCTCCCGCAGCTGGCTGCTTAATGCCTGGTTGCCGCAGTACAACACCTGCGGACGGATACCCCGCGGCAGAAAACCGAGCACGCCTGTGATAAGATCCGCTGTCCTGGTCACCGAGCGTGACGCGCCATCATCCGTGCCCCCCGCTAAGATGATGAGGTCCGGCCTGGCTGCCAATACCGCGTCCATCTTCTGGTTGAAAGGACGCCTGTCATTGATCCAGATGGATTCAACCAGGTTCGTGTAAGCCGCATAAGCCAGCTTTTTTGCTGATTCGAGGGATACATCACTCAGCAAACCCGCAGCGACGACCTTTAAGGCAGGCGCACAGGAAGTTGTAACAAAGAACTGGTCTACCCCGTCACCGTTGGGCTGTGCCGGGAGGATCAATTCGCCGCTCTTTTCCAGCAGCACGCGTCCTGTGACCTCCTGAAGGCGGGTGACCACTTCATACACGGCCTCGCCGATATCAAAAAGCGGTTGCATTTGGGTAGAAGGCGCCGAGCTTGAAGCGATCATGCGGTAGCTGTTTTCGACCACATCGAACAGGAATCCCCGGGTATTGGCGCTGCCAATTTCCAGCCCTAAAACGCTTTTTGCCTGCGTCGGCTTGTTTTTTGCCATCCCTACCTCACCCAGGCAGTGATCGTGGTGACGAGAAAATCAGCGCGCTCTACCAGCGCAGTGATGGTTGCGGTTAAAACACCGGCAAACACCGCCCCCAGGGTAACGGAAATAAATACTTTGCCTATCGAAGATAACGCGCCAATACTCCAATGCCGCCGCGGTTCCTTCCCTTTGACTTTTCTGGCCGAGAAATGGAAGTAAAACAGCGTGGTGAAAGTACCAAGGAGAAAGAAAACAGCCTCAACCATTATCAGCGCGCGTGATGATCCCGATTGGCTGAAAGCAACATCGAAGAAAGCCAATGCTCCCTTGACCTGCCCGAAGAGAGTACCAAGCACCGCACCGCCAATCGCCACTGCCGCACCCACGCCAATCAGTAATGCCATTGGGGGATTCCCCCACCGGCTCAACCTCGGTGAAAGTTTCATCAATAAAAGCCCTGAAAGCAGCAGCGGTAGCAGCGTCCCCCGGGATCCCTGCAGCAGCGGCACGGCCAGGCGGGCTAGCAGAACCTGGTAGATGATCACCACTGTGAAATAGCCGGCTGTGATGCCGATGAGCAAAGCTGAAACAAACCGGAAGAAGGGGTTATCTCCCAAAAGGAAGCTGAAAACCGCCAGCGTCAGGATGAAGCTGATGACCAGCCATACGATCTCAGTATTGAAGGTCATCAGCCTCCTCCTTTCTGCTTAATACCGGTACCGGCAGTATTAATCAGGGTGACCACTCCGCCCAGGAAGATCAGCAGCGCGGCTGTGAGCACGGCCAGTTGATATGAAGTAAAGGTGCTGGAAGCTTTTCCGGGTACCTGGCGGATCATTTGGTACGAAAGAGCGCCAGATGAGCCCGCGATGAACCCCCGGATCTGCCCGCTGTCATGATAAGGCTGCACCAGGGGAGCCGCCTGGGCGCTGACCACCGCAAGCAAAGGCGGAGGAATTTCAGCCCGCCCGGATTGCTCCACCCAGGCGCGCAGGATTTCAGGGTTGTCTGTAAGTAGTAATACCGCCGCGAAATCAGAAATTTCAGCCACATTCTCAAGCGGGGCTGACTCCCACGCGGGTTCCAGCGCGGTTGAGAAAGGTACAGCCTCGCGGGGATCCCTTACCAGTGAGATCAACCCGATCGTTCCACCCGGTAAATAGCCAAGGTTGATCACCTTTTCTTCAAATTGATTATTTGAGTCGTTCGTAAAAGCACGCCGCAGTTGTTCTTCGAGTATGGCGTACCCGCTCACATTAGTTGAAACCACCGCCATCGGGATTCCGCGGGAAACCAGGTTTTCGATGACGGGTTCTGATGCCCATGCCAGCTCCCCAGCCAGACCCGCCTCATACTGCACAGCGATCAAAACAGGTTTTCCAGCCGGGATTTCCTGAATAAAACCGTAGGCGTCAACCACCTCTTTGGGAAATAGTTCAGGGATGACAGCTTGAAAAGATTGATTAAGGAAGGGAAGAAGTGCGGATAATAGCATGACGATGGCGATAAAGGCTTTAAGGAATTTCTTTCCTCCCATTTTCTTATTCAGGACTGGCTGTGTTAAGCTGGTGCTGGAAGCCGGGTGAATGAGATCGTTCAGCAGATCAACATTTGCCTGCTGAGCAGGGGTCACTACCAGATCATGCGGATTAAGTGCTGGATTTATCTGCCTGCCTTCAAGATCAATTGATCTCAGCGTACCGGATATTCCTGCGAGAACGCCCTCCTGGTCAGTCGAAGAGGGTATTTCCTGTTCAGAAGCTGCCGGCACGACTGCTTCAAGGGGGCGCAAGGTCTTTAGCCAGGCAGGCAGGGCTCCTTTTTCAAGTTCGTCTTCATCATGCGGCGGGGCAGTTGTTGCAAGCTTTTGCGCTTTAGAAGTGATCTTCTCGATCAAATCCGGTTCTTCAGACAACCAATCAGGCAGGTCATCAACGGGGATGGGAAAAACCGGTTCAACGATTTTTTTCGCTTCGTCTTCAGCCGCCTGCTCACCCTGCGCTGCAGATTTTGGATGAGTAGTGTCTGCTGCACCTGGATCTCCAAAAGCTTCAATATCTTTCGCTGCAACCCCCTCACCGGTTACCGGTCTGGCAACAGAGTCCCGGAAGCTGGTTTCCGCAGATGCATTTTCCCCGGACTCCTGATCTTCGATCAAGGCTTTCTGAACTTGATCCTTTTCGATCGAATCCAATTCACCACGGGAAAGGTTGGGTAACCATTCCGGTGGCTGATCCGCGCCCGGTCCCCGGTCAGAACCCTGCCGGGAAACCTGTTCTTCCTGTGCTTTAAGCTCGCGGATGCGCGCCAGCCATTCCGGTACCTCCTCCTCAGATTGCTCTATTGCATCATCCGGAGGTTTCTCACCAGTTCGCAATTCTTCATTGGCATCTGAAAAAGACGGGGGGATCTTTTCTTGCGCATCACTTGCGGGAGTATCACTGCTGACCGGGAGCGGCGACCGGCAATACCAGCAGCGTTCTGCGCTGGCATCGTTCACACGATTACAAATAAGACACCTGAGATCCGCCATGGTCAGCCGTTATACGGTTTTTCTGAACCGGTTAGAATGCGGATCCCAGTCACCAGGCTGCCCAGGGCGATCCCCAGCAGCATACCGCGGGCGCCCGCGACCGGGACCTGGTGAAACGCGGAGAGCAAATCCCTCAGGATGGGGATTTCGGCAGTGAATGCCAGTACACCGCTGTTTAGCACCAGGAAAAACACTACGCTCAGGAAGAAGAGAAAGCCCATCCAGTTGCGGTGGCGCTGAAGGATCTTAAGGCTGGCAAAAACCAGCGTAATGGCCAAAACTGCCATCAGGCTGGATTCAATAGGAACCTGAACCCTTGTGACAAGCTTTTGAAACCCGGCGCTCGCAGGATCAAGGAAGACACCTGCTGCCACCGTAAGCAGAAAAGCCAGGATCAATACGGCACTGTACAGCTTGCGCGGATGATTATCATGGACACGCTTCCAGTGCACATGAAACACCAGGTTAAGGATCGCTACCAACCCGGCAACCCCGCTAAGGGTTACCGCCCAATCCAGAAGAGGTTTGCGGATGACCGCGAGCTCCAGGCCCGGGAAGAAGTATCCCAAGAGTACGATCAGACCTGCGACCACCGCGATCAAAAAGTTGACGGTTCTCATAAGATGCCTGCCAGCTTAAGCAACGCTCCGATCACCAACGCGCCGCCCAGGAGTATCCGCAGGAAATCCTGCACCTTAAGGCTGGCAATGTATGAAGCACGCTGGACAAGGTATGCCGGCAACACGTACAGCTCTTCGCCCAGAATCACATCTCTTGCGGTTGCCATAAATACAGATTGCGCGATAATCGATTCACTTCCTGCCAGCGTAAACGCACCCCTCTCCTCAGAGGCCGTGGTCAGAAAACCAGCTTCAGGTCCAAAACTACCCGTAAACACATTCGTTTTTACACCCGGTTCAGACATAACCTCCATCGCGCCCAGGGTGTATGCGAGGGGGGTAACCCCCGAAAGGTATCCGTGATCCGGATCGTAAGCGTCAAGGGTGTTGGTCTCACGGGCTGCCTGGCTCAACACATCCTTACTGAGCACGGCGAATCCCCCGTTACCGCTGGTGCAAACAGGGGGCTGATCGCTGGTAGCGCTTAATTGCCCCACTCGATGCAGCGCGTCCAATCCTGCCAGGGCGGAAGGGTTTGCCGCGTCATTGAGATCACCATTCCCCAGGGATACGTGCACCCGGCTGCCATCCTCCACCGAAAGCCCGACCGCCCCTCTCAACCTGGCGATGGCAGGGATGCGGCGAAAAACCGCCTGACCCGCACCGCGCTGTTTTCTGAGCGATAGGAGGATCATCCAAACGGCGGCAAGTAAAACCACCAGGAATCCCAGAATGAGCTCGGTTTTCACGCCCCCTCCTCGCGCAGGTGCTCAATAAAAGCCCGCGTGGATTTGGGATCTTCAAGCATTTGCGCAAATGACATCCAGGATTCAGCTGCAGAACCGGTAAATGGAGATACCGCAAGCATTAACTGGGCAATGACCGAACGAAACGCTCCCACTCCCTCAAGCAGGATCAACACCGGTTCCGTAAGGTGACCCCGGTGCAGCTGTTCTTTCCACACTGACCAGAATTGCGGATCCATCGCTAAAAGTATAGCATAGCCCCTTTCTTGCCTTCTTGTCATTGTTAATGCAGGAATCAGGCCAAAAAACGGGCGGTGAACCAACACCGGGAATCGTTGTACAATTATATCAATAGCAACAATGCGCACCCCAGCTCAAGGAGCGAGTCATGTCATTCATCAGTTCATTGTTTAAACCCAGGCCATATTCCGCAGCTGACGGCAAGGAAGTGGCTGCGCTGTTGGATGAATTGATCAAAATTGGTATCAAGGAAGATTACCTTTCTGAAATCCCGGGGTATGGGTACAACAGCCAGTGCCGACATATACGCACCCGCGAGATTGGTAAACGGCTGAACGAGATCGGTGGTTCCAATCTGATGTCGTGGGCGTTCACCAGAGTACGCAAGAAAGCCGGCAAGGTTCCGGCGTCTCACCTCGAGTACGCCTGGAACGATATCGGCGGCTGGCAGCCTTGAACATCTAATTAGATCAATTGTTGTTTATTGAGGTTTTGATCACCCGCATGATGCCCCCCATGCGGGTTTTCCAATCATAAGCGCCAACTGCTTCCCTGGCCGCGGCAGCCAGCTTTTCCCGCCTGGCTTTATCTGAGAGTAATTCAGCAAATTTCTCACAAAGATCAGAAAAGTCTTCTGGCTGATAGAAAGCGGCGTGGCGTTCATCCAGCACCTCGCGCAACACCGGCAGATCACTCGCCAGGATGCAGCGGCTTGCGGCCATGTATTCAAAAAGCTTCATCGGGCTGCTTACCGCACCGATGTCCCCTCCTCCACTGCCGCTAAAGGAACGGCTGTATGGCATCAGCAGAATATCCGCGACCGCCTGGTAGAGCGGCAGCTGGCTGTTCGGTATGAACCCGGTGAGCCTGACATTGTTTACGCCGGCATCCTGCAACCTGGCGCGCCAGTTACTTACCTGCTCTTCGGTTCCACCGAGCCAGAGGAAGTGTACCTGCGGAAACCCCAGCGCCAGCTGCTGCATCAGCTCGAGCCCGCGGCCGGGGTAAAACCCTCCCGAGTAGACAGCCGTCAGCGCTTCCTCCAACCCCAGTTGTTTTCGAGCGGCAGCCGGGTCAGGCAGCGATTGGTAGCGTTCAAGGTCAACACCATCAGGCGCGATGATGTATTCCCCTTCCCTTGCTTTCACCCCAAAGCGTTCATCAGCGAGCTGCTTCAGGGCTGAGGTGATGTAAACCACAAGTTTAAGTGATCTTGAACGAAGAACATATTTATAAATAATTGGACCAAAGTTGCCCGTGGGGAGATCGTGCAGTTCAACAACAACCGGCACTCCGCGCAGCCCGGCCAGCAGTGCGACCCACAACATGCGGGTGTACACCAGTTCCGCGCCCCAACGCCGCGCCAACCTGAGAGCCCCCAATGAGAAATCCATCCGCCGCATGAAGGCGCGTGATTTTAACATGACGATCATAAACGGCGCAGTCAATCCGTATAGTCCCGCCAAATCCTGCCAAACAGGTGGTACTTCACCGGGGATGTACAGGGTTACCTCATCACCATTCTGAACCAGCGCCTGGCATACCTTCATCACCTGGATGCTGTTTGCCCGGGTTGAGGGTACTTGAGCGGTAGAAATACAGGCGAGCTTCACTTCATCCTTCCGCTGGATCCAGTTTTTCACCCTGCCTAACCTTGCGTAATCCGATGTACACCAGGATGGCGGTGGAAATGATCAGGTACAAAGAGAGGAGGATAGCCTCTCCTGCAATTCCCCAACGCGGTACCACCCAGAATCCCAGGGCGATCTTGACCACCGCTGCCGAAAACAGCACATACAGGGGAATATTGGCTTTTCCAAACGACAGAAGTAAAGAGCGGTTCCAGAAAAATATATTGGCGAACCCGAAACCTAAAAGCAGGACCATGGTTGCCGGATACGCAGGAACGAATTCAATCCCGTAGAACAATTTTATCAACCATCTGCCCAGTAAAAGCATTACCAGTAACACCAACCCGGTCCAGGATGCTGAGATCAACGTGACGCGTTTAAGCAACCTGCGCAGCTGCGACCACAAGCGGGCAACGATGCTGCGCGTCATTTCAGGAAAGGTGGTGGTGATGAAGGGTGTGATCGGCATCATCAACGGGTTAACGATCGACAATGCCAGTTTATAAAGCCCAACTGCCTGCTTATCCAGGAAGAATCCCACCCACAACGGCTCGCTCTCGCTGGCGAGCATTTTGACCGTGCCGCTCAGGTTGGTGCTAAGTGTGTATTGGGCGATCTCTTTGAAAGGCGGCAACACCGATAGCGGGGTCTTCCACCAACCACGCTGCAGATGCCGCGGCAGGAAATAAAAGGCGAGGATCGCCGGGCTGATGCCCAGCAGGATCTTACCCACCAGGTACGCGCTGAGAACAAAATAAATACTCCCCTGCAGCAGGAATGCCAGCAGGATCAGCAGCGCGGTGATCACACTCTGGATAACATTGATAACGGCCTGCGTGCGATAGTGATTGGTGATCTGCAGGATTCCGAGCGAGGTCTCTGAAACCATTTTCGCCAAAATGGATACCGCGAACAACTGGATCATCGGCAGCGCCTGCATGTCTTTGGCGATATACCTGGCACCAAACGGCGCCAGCGCCAGCAGGGCGGCAAAAGCGACCAAAGAAGTAACCGCCTCGGTCAGCATGGCCGCTTTAACGACCGCTCCGGCCTTTTGACGGTTATCTTCGGTCAATTCCCTGCCAAGATAGTGAATGATAAATTCGCCCATGCGAAATGAGAACAGGCGATTTACATTGCTGACAAAGGAGGTGACGATGCCCACCAAACCGAACGCTGCCACCCCCAACAGGCGCGCGGCGAAGATGCTTTGCACTAACGACAACAACAGTCCCAGGGAGGTTGAGCTGAAAAGGTAACCGGTGTTTTTTAATACCCGGGTGAGAATATGGTCTTCAACGAGGAGTTTACGGATCCTGGCAAACAGGGAGCTCATGGAAGGATGATGTCACGGGCCCACGCGCGCTGATCAAGGTACCAGTTCACCAGGTGAGTGATACCCTCAGCCAGCGAGAACCGCGGCTCCCAACCCAGCAGGTTACGCGCCTTGGTCACATCCGCCCAGTTGGCGTTCACATCCGCCGGGTGCCTTGGGATATAGTGAACATCGGCTTTTTTACCAACCAGGTTTTCTATCTGGTGAAGGAGTTCATTCATTGTGATCGTCTCATGCCCGCCCAGGTTCACGATCTCATACCCCAATGGTTTAAGCGCTTTGAGCACCCCATCAGCGATGTCATCCAGATATGTGAAACCGCGCATCTGGCTGCCGTCGCCGGTCACATACACCGGTTCGCCCTCAGTGATCCAGCGCACAAATCGGAACATCACCATATCCGGCCGACCCGCCGGACCGTAAACGGTGAAAAACCGTACGACCGTCGTATCCAATCCAAACAGGTGATGATACGTGTACGCCATCACTTCAGCTGCTTTTTTGCTGGCAGCGTAGATCTGCAACGGATGACAGGAATCCGCGCTTTCAGGTGTTGGCAGCGGCGGATTGGCGCCATAAATGGATGAAGTGGACGCCAGGACAAGTTTTGGCGTACCGCTACGGTGGCACCACTCCAGCACATTTAATGTACCGGCGGCATTTGTTTGCAGGTACACCTCAGGGATCTCAACCGCCTGACGCACACCCGCCCGGGCCGCCAGGTGGATCACTCCATTAAATGACGGGTAATCCGCTGATAGTTCCTTGAAGAAATCCGCCCGGCAAATGTCATCCAGAATAAATGTGAACCCGGGCAGGGTTGAGATCTGGCGCAACCGCCACTCCTTAAGACGCGGGTCGTAGGAATCATTCAGGTTATCAACCCCCACCACCTCGTGCCCTTCGGCTGAAAGGCGCTCGATGACCCTGCGGGCGATGAAACCCGCCGCGCCTGTGACCAGGTAGCGCGCCATCAGAGTTTTACCACCTTGTCTGATCCCCTGCCGATCTTGCCCAGCGCGTTGCGGGTATCGACGATCAATTTCGAGGTTTTCAGAATAGCCGGGTAATCGTAAGTCTTATGATTGGTTATGATCACAACACAATCCGCATCGGCGACAGCCTGCATCAAGTCAGGGACCGACTTGACCTCCCAATCATCCTCCTTCACGCAGGGGATGTAGGGATCGTGATAGCTGACCCTGGCTCCCTTGGCCTGCAGCAACCGGATGACATCGATGGCGGGGGATTCCCTCAGATCATCGATGTCGGGTTTGTAAGCCACGCCCAATACCAGTACCTTGCTGCCCTTCATGGGTTTTCCGTGCTCGTTCAACGCGTCTTGAACCCTGCCGATCACAAAACGCGGCATGCTGGTGTTGATCTCAGAAGCAAGTTCAATAAATCTCGCCGTGTAATTAAGAGAGCGCATTTTCCACGAAAGGTACATCGGGTCAATGGGAATGCAGTGTCCTCCCAGTCCGGGTCCCGGGTTGAAGCGCATGAAACCAAAAGGCTTGGTGGCGGCGGCGTCGATCACTTCCCACACATCCACACCCAGGCGGTCGCACATCAGGGTCAATTCGTTGACGAAACCAATGTTGATCATACGGAAGGTGTTTTCAAGCAGTTTCGCCATTTCCGCCACCTCGGTTGACGAAACCGGCACGACGGTATCCAGCGCCTGGCTGTACCATGCGGTAGAGACCTCGGTGCATTTTTCGGTCATGCCGCCGATTACCTTGGGTGTGTTCTTGGTGGTCCAATCTTCGCGGCCGGGGTCGACCCGCTCAGGTGAAAACGCCAGGAACAATTCTTCACCAATCTTCAGCCCGCTCTTTTCGGTCAGTGCCGGCAGCACGAGTTCACGGGTAGTACCGGGGTAGGTGCTTGATTCCAGCACCACCACCATTCCCGCGTGCACGTACGGAGCAATTCCTTCAGCAGCACTGATGATGAAGGAGAGATCCGGGTCTCCGGTATGACGCAGGGGTGTTGGCACACAAATCGCCACCGCATCAATATCCTTAAGAACAGAGTAATCAGTGGTGCCGCGCAGCCTGCCTTCTGAAACCAGCTGCCTGACCACTGGAGTCGGTACATCCAGGATGTAGCTCTCGCCACGGTTCAGCATCTCCATCTTTTGTTCTATTGGATCAATGCCTGTCACCGCAAAACCAGACTGGGCGAAAACTGTGGAAAACGGCAATCCTACGTATCCCATTCCCAGCACCGCCACTTTGGCGGTCTTCTTATTGAATTTTTCGATCAGAGTATTCGCGTAATCCATGTGCCACCTTGTGAGATTAGAATAATGAAAGCTGTTCGGGGTTTTCTTCGACCTTTTTACTTTCCGTTTGTACGGAGGGTTCCTGTTCTACCAGGTTCCTGCCCGCCGCTCTTGCGCTGGCAATGGCGGCTGGTAATGTTTTAAAATCCTCGATCAATGTTGGTTTTAGAGAGGGCTGGTGCAGCGCAGCCGCCGGATGGTACATGGGAACGATCAAACGGTCATGTACCCAGAAGGTTTTTCCATGCACTTCGCTGATCCTGGCGTTCGGCAGAAACTTCCCCATCGAGACACGCCCGAGCGTTACGATCACACATGGATTGATGGCTTCGATCTGGCGGTCAAGATACCTGGCGCAGGCTGTAAGCTCATCAGGCAGCGGATCGCGATTACCGGGAGGCCGGCATTTTACCACGTTGGCTATAAAAACCTGCTCGCGTTCATACCCTGCCTCTTTGAGCAATTCATCCAGGAATTTTCCCGCCTGCCCCACAAATGGACGTCCCTGTTCATTTTCATGAAAACCGGGGCCTTCACCAATGAACATGATCTCAGACACAGGCGAACCTTCTCCGGGGACGGCGTTCTTACGCGAATGATGCAGGCTGCACGCCTGGCAGGCTGCCACCTGGGCGGCAATTTCCTGAAGTATCTCAGCGGTGTTCACTCACATCCTCCAACAAAAAAGGTAACTGAAAAAGTATAAACCTATTTTTACTTTACAGGAAGCGCTTCAGGCTCTCCAGGTCCAGCGGCACCAGGTCCATCAACAGCGCATCTTCATTATTGTCTTTGTAATAATTGCGGCGCACCCCCACCTCTTTGTAACCAAAAAGGTGATACATCTCTATAGCCGCCTGGTTGCCGCTGCGCACTTCAAGAAATGAACTGTTGGCCCCGGAATGGTAGGCGTCTATCAGCGTATGCGCCAACAAGCGACGCGCGATCTTATGGCGCCGGTATTCAGGTGCCACTGCCAGCGTTGCCACATGAACTTCATCCGCGATCAACCAGACCACGATCATCCCCACTACCAGCGGGGCGGCGGTCTCAGAAATCATTTCTGCCACCCAGCAGCGTGAGACTTCATTGTTTTCCAGTTCAAAACGGAAGGAACGTTCAGGCCAGGGAAGAGAAAAAGAACTCCTGTCCAGTTCAATAACCCGAGGCAGGTCTCCACCCTCCATGCGGCGGATGTGAATGGCTACAGGTTCTGTGTTATGGCTCACTCCCGGATCATCCCGGCCACATGCAGGTAAATCGGTGCCAGCAGGACGGGATCATCCACCCCGCCCTCCTTCCAGCGCTTCCAGGCGAGCTGCGCCATTACAGAAGGCCGGCGCATCGAGAGCGCTGGCGGAGCGATCATCGCGTTTTTCCACTTGCGCCCGATCGCCTGCCGTTCCACGGCGTTCATCTCACCGCAAATTCGGGTCGGTCCGCTGATGCGGTCGGAGATCTCTTCAGGGGTCATCACGCGCGCCTCGTCAATGGGCTGCCAGCTGCCGCTGCTGCAGGAATACTCCTGCACAGCCATGCGGGACCTTCCTGCGGGCAGCACGGTAAACAATGGTTCAGCCGCAAGGGGCTGCTGCGCAGCCTGGAATTCAAATGTTGGGATACCGATGACGGGAATGCTCAAAGACAATGCCAATCCCTTTGCCAGCGCCAATCCGATGCGCAGGCTGGTGAATGACCCGGGACCCAGCGCCACAGCCACCGCGCCGAGCTCGGTTGGTTTCACCGCGCAGCGCCGCATCAGATCCGCCACTGCGGGCGCCAGCTCGACAGTGTGGTGAGCGGCGGTACGCCAGGTCAATTCGCCGATGATGACGGGTTCATCATACAAAGCGATACCGGTGGTTTGTGTCGAAGTATCCAGCGCGAGCAGCATCTATCCTCCGAACGCCATCCTTTTGAATTCATCGAGCATCTTTTTGTAGCTTTCACCAATTGGAAGGAATAACAGGCTGCGTTGTTCCTCGTTCACCCAAGAGAATCTGACCACCAGGTTTTCGGCGGGAAGCACCTCGGTAATTCGGTCAGCCCACTCCACCACCAGGACCCCTTCATTCAGCATGGCATCCAGGTCGAGGTCAACCGCCTCTGCAGCTGATTCAAGGCGGTAGGCATCCAGGTGATGCATCAGGCCGCCATCGAGACGGCGGTATTGATTGACCAGAACGAAGGTCGGGCTGGTAACGGCATCTACAGAACCCCAGCCCTGGGCAAGTCCCTGCACGAAGGTGGTTTTTCCAGATCCCAGGTCGCCTTCCAGGCAGAGCACATCTCCACGCCTGAGCAGGGCACCCATACGCATCCCCAACCGTCGGGTCTGATCCGGACTGCGGCTGACAAAATCGACACTGAAAGCGGGTAATATCGGCATCTTTTGATTATATGATAGCGGAAAAATGCTCACAAGTGGTCATCGGACTCGGGTTCGTCTTCCGGGATCGCGACAGGCGTGTGCGTCTTCATGCGGTGAGCCAGTTCCCGACGGGTCAGCAGCACGCGGTGAGAACAGGTTTCACACTCCAGACCGATATCCGCGCCGAGTCTCACGATCTTCCAGGTGAAACCGCCGCATGGATGGGGTTTACGCAGCCTCACGCTGTCACCAAGGTTCAAATCCGGAAGCATGCTGCGATTATAACCCATGTTATAATTTCAAAATTCAGCACGACCGGCTGGGCTTGAGAGGAAGGCACCTTCATGTTAAACCTGGCACCAAGCCTGTTAATCTCCCGTATTCTTACTTTGATCATCGCCCTGACCATCCACGAATTCTCCCACGCGTTCGTGGCTGACCGTTTCGGTGACGTTACCGCGCGCAACGCCGGCAGGCTGACCCTGAACCCGCTAAAACACCTGGATGTTTTTGGTTCGTTAATGCTGCTGGTAGCGGGCTTCGGCTGGGCGAAACCCGTTCCCGTCAATCCCTACTCCCTGCGCCGCCGGTCTGAATCAGCGCTGATGTGGGTATCGCTGGCGGGTCCAACCTCCAACCTCCTGCTGGCCATCCTGGCGGGATTGATCCTGCGTTTCCGCCTGGTACCCTGGAGCGCATCAGCTCCCGGGTCATTCCTGCCTTCCGCAGCCGAATTCCTGTTTACTTTCCTATCCATCAACCTGCTTTTAATGCTGTTCAATCTCATCCCGCTCTCTCCGCTGGATGGCGAGAAGGTGCTTTCTTACCTGCTGCCTTCACGCCTGCAGCAGGGGTACGCCGGCATCCAGCGCTACGGACCGCTGTTATTGATGGTGCTGCTTTTTGTTTTACCGCTGGTGGGGGTTGATATTATCAGCTGGGTAATGTCACCCGCCTTGAACCAACTGCAGAAGTTCATTTTAGGAGTCAGCTGATGAGCCCACAAATCGCGATTATCGGACTCAACCAGGTCGGTGCTTCGATCGGCCTGGCGCTCAGGGAGCATAAAGAAAAGATCACCCGTATCGGGCATGATGCCGATACCGCCCTCATGCGAAAACTGGAAAAAGAAGGGGTGATCGATAAAACACATGCCAGTCTCAAAGACGCGGTTCGCGGCGCGGACCTGGTGATCCTCTCCCTCCCCACCGATCTGCTGAAGGATGCGCTGGGGCTTACCGCTGGTGTCATCACCCCTGACACCGTGGTGATCTGTGTCAGTGTAATCGCAAAAGCCGTTTACGAATGGGCAAGAGAGGTTCTTCCCCAAAAGCAACCATTTATCGTGCTGCAGCCGGTGCTGCATCCCGAAAGACTACGGGACTGGGAGGATAACCTCAGCAGCGTCCATGCCAACCTTTTTGAGAACTGTCAGATGCTGGTTGTAACAGATACAGATACCCAGGGTAAAGCTTTTCAAATGGCCAACGATCTGTGCGCGCTTTTAAAAGCCAAACCATACTTCACGGAATCGATGGAAGCTGACGGCATCATGGCACGCGTTGAGCAGCTCCCGAAGTTAAGCGCGGTTGCCATGCTTTCCATGCTGGTGGAAAAACCCGGATGGGATGATTCACGGAAAATGGCGAACAGGGCTTTTTTTCGGATGGCCTCAAACAGCACGCTATATGATGAACAGGAATACTTCGGCATCTCCAGTTTGATGAACAAAGAGAATATTACCCGCGCGCTTGATGACCTGATCGCAGCGCTCACGGAACTGAGGGATATGATCAACGAGGAAGACGAAGAGGGTCTAAGAAAAGTGCAGAAAAGCGCCAGGCAGGGATACGAGACCTGGTACAAGCAGCGCGTGAGCGGTGAATGGGATAAGGCGGAAGAGATGCCCGAAGTGTTGGAACGCGGCATCATTAACCGCCTCTTCGGCGGCAAACCGGATAAAAAGAAAACCCAGGGATGAGCTTCTACTGTTATATTGTGGAATGCGCTGACGGCAGTTATTACACCGGGTGGAGCCTTGATCCTGCCCGCCGGGAGCGGCAGCACAACCTTGGAAAAGGCGCCGCCTACACGAAATTGCATCGCCCGGTTCACCTGGTTTACATTGAAGAACAACCAGACCGCTCAGCAGCGATGAAACGCGAACGCGCCATCAAGACGTTGAGCCACACGCAAAAAGCCAGGCTGATCAGCAAGCGTACAGGACCAACCAATGACGCGAGGGATTGATAACGGGCTGGTCATTTCACCCGGCAGGGTAAACCTGTTGGGTGAACATGTGGATTACAACGACGGTGTTGTGCTGCCCGCGGCGATCGATTGCTCAGTAAAAATCCGCTTCGAGCAGAGACAAGACAACCTGGTTTCTCTAACGGCAGAAGACATGCGTGGCCGCTGCTTGTTGAACCTGGACCGCCTGGAAGACAAAACCACGGTTGAGGGAAAACAACTGCCTGTATGGGCGCTCTACCCGGCCGGGGTTCTATGGAACCTGCTGCGTCACGGACTGGCAGTGAGCGGTTTTAACGCGCAATTCTCCTCGAACATTCCCATCGGCGCGGGTTTGAGCAGTTCCGCAGCGGTGGAGGTAGGATTCGCGGTAGTCTGCGAGAGCCTCGGCAACTGGCAGATCGACCGGTTGGATCTGGCGCAGCTCTGCCAGCAGGCTGAACGCGAGTATGTGGGGGTGAACTGCGGGTTGATGGACCAGTTCGCCTGTGCTTGCGGGGTTGAAAATCACGCGGTAATGCTGGACACCCGCAGCCTTTCATACAAACCCGTACCGCTACCGCCACCCACCTCGCTGGTGATCGCTGATTCCTCACTACGCCGCTCACTGATCAACTCTGCCTACAACGAGCGCCGCCGGGATTGCGAAACGGTTGTTGCTTACTTTTCAAAAATTGACCCAATAATCTGCTCACTGCGTGACCTGCGGGTGGAAAGCCTGCTCGCCCACGAGCAAAACCTCCCTCCTGGCGCAGTCAGGCATGCCCGCCATGTGGTAGAAGAGATCGCGCGTGTTGACCAGGCCATAAAGCTCCTCGAAGAAAACGACGCCTTTGGGTTTGGAAAATTGATGCTCGCCACTCACAACTCGCTGCGCGACTTTTACGAGGTCTCACGCCCGGAACTTGACATCCTTGTAGAAAGCGCCGCGTCGCTCGATGGCTGCCTGGGCGCGCGCCTCACCGGAGCCGGCTTCGGGGGCTGCACGGTCAACCTGGTACTCGATGATAGGGTGGATCATTTTATAACTCAGTTAAAAGATGCGTACAAACGGCAGACCGGTCTGGAAGCTGTGATTTTCGCCACCCGCGCCAGCCGCGGCGCGTACCTGTGTGCCCAATAGATTTACACGGAGCAACGTATGCCCCCCGATACTGATGTTCAAGCCATTGAAACCCGGTCATTGGTCAAAACGTTTAAAACCAAACACGGTTTCTTGAAGCGCACCACGCGTGCTACCGAAGCGGTCCGCGGGATCTCGTTCCAGGTTGAAAAAGGAGAACTCTTTGGGCTGCTGGGTCCGAACGGCGCGGGCAAGACCACCACGGTGAAAATGCTTTCCACGCTGCTCATTCCCACCAGCGGCAGCATTCACATCCTGGGGCAGGATATCCTGCAGCACACCACTGAAGTGCGTAAGCACATCGGCTTTACCTTTGGGGGCGCACGCGGGCTGTACGGGCGGCTGACCGGCATCGAAAACCTGCGCTACTTCGCTGAGCTGTATGCCATGTCGCCTCAACAAACCCGTAAGCGTATCGATGAACTGCTCGGACTGGTGGGCCTGCAGGACCGCGGGAATGACAGGGTCGAAACCTATTCCAGCGGCATGCAGCAGCGCCTGCACCTGGCGCGTGCCCTGCTGCACGACCCCGAACTGATTTTTCTGGATGAACCTACTGTGGGCATTGACCCGGTTGGTGCGCGTGAGTTAAGGGCGACAATTAAACAACTGAAAGCCCAGGGAAAAACCATCCTGTTGACCACACACTACATGGCTGAAGCGGACGAGCTGTGTGACCGCATTGCCATCATCAAACAAGGTCAGATTGTCGCTTTGGATAGTCCTTCTTCATTAAAAAGTAAGATGACTCGCGATTCCTACATCGAATTGAAAACCACCAATGAAAACCTGCCCGCGTTAAAGAATGTTCTCGCCCGTCTCGAACCCGCGTCTGAGGTCAACTATGCACAGCACGCGTTTGGTTGGGACGTAAATATCCGCACGCTGCACCCCGGTGAGGTTATGGAACTGCTCTCACCGCTTCTCAGCAGCAACCTGATCCAGACCCTGGGGGTGCGCAACCAGACCATGGAGGATGTGTACGTGGCGATCATTCAAAACGGAGAAGCATGATCGGCAGTTTTTTCAGGTTGGGGATCCGGCAGATGGATGTGCAGTTGCGCATGCGTGTGCTCAGCCTGTGGAGCCTGGGATTGTTCTTCACTCAGCCGGCCGTTTTCAGCGCTATCGGCATGCTGCTGGCGCGCGCGGCAGGCAACACCAGCCCTGACCTGATCTACACCGTGCTCGGCGCAGGCATCATGGGCATGTGGAGCGGACTTGTGTTCACTTCCACATATGACATCCGCGCAGACCGCCGGGAAGGCACGCTGGAATTGATCGTCGGCAGCCCCACCCCGCTGCGCAGGGTCGTGGGTTTCCGGTCGCTGCTGAACATCCTGGCGGGGTCCACCAGTATGCTCGCCGCGGTCGGCGCGGCGCTGCTGATCTTCAATTATTCATTCGCAGGCATCAACACCTTCGGTGTGCTCATTTCCTTCGCACTGCTTTTATTCGCGCTGTGGTGCATGGGGATCTTCCTGGCAAACCTGCTTGCCTGGTCGCGCCTCTCTGGCACCTTCGTTGATCTGCTGGAAATGCCCATCGCGCTGCTGTGCGGATTCATGTACCCGATCGGCGTGCTGCCCGTGTGGATGCAGAAGATATCCGCCATCTTTCCCATCCGATGGGGATTGGAAGGGTTGCGTGAGTCGCTAAAAGGATCGCCCACCGGCGAGGTGTTGGCCACGAAATGGCTGCTGGCATTGGGGATTTCGCTGCTTTATTACCTGCTCGCCCGCTGGTTTGATGGCAAGGTGCACGATCACATCCGCGTCACCGGGGAGCTGCACTCCATATGATCAACCGCGCAGCGCACCTGGTCCGTTTATACTTTTTCCAGGCGTGGTTCTCATACCGCTCACTTTTTGCCTGGAGCACGCCTTTCAGTTACATGACCAGCAAGTTCGGTTTTCCCTTCTTCTCGATGCTGCTCTTCGTTTTCATGGGTAAATTTGTCGGCTTCCTTGACCCGATGTTCATCGTCATCGGCAACATCCTGATGATGCCGACCACCAACGGGTTATACGGCATCTCGATGACCATCGGCAACGAACGGCAGTTCGGCGCCATGTCTTACCTGCTTGGCAGCCCCGCGCCGCGCGCTCCGCTCTTCTTGGGGCGGGCGTTCTTTCATATTCTGGATGGATTTATTACCGTGCTGGTGGCGCTGCCGATCGCGATGCTGATCTTCAAGATCAATTTCGCGGGCATCAACCTCCTCCTGCTCGCTGTTTGTTTGATCCTGCTTTCAATCACCACCACCGGGCTGGGATTCATCATGGGGACGGTAAGCCTGCTCAGCCGCGACGGCTGGATGTTCACCAACACCCTCGGGCAGCTTCTGTATATCCTGATTGGCGTCAATATCCCTGTTGAGAGGCTGCCGGGTTTCCTCCAGCCGCTTTCTGGTTACCTGCCCATGACGCGGGGAATCATGGCCACCAGGCTGGCATTGAGCGGCGCGGGGTGGTCAGAGGTGATCGGCCTGCTGGCTGGCGAGCTACTGGTCGCCCTGGTGTACATCCTGATCGGTTACACGCTTTTCCGGCTCGTGGAACGAGCCAGTATGTCTACTGGCTCGCTGGATTCCATCTAGTGAATCAATCACAGGCGTTAACGCCCGGGGTCAGTCGGTAAATACCGGCAGGTGCCCCAGTGAAATAATATCACGCCACTTGGCACGTTCGCCCTCGGTGAATATCGCCGCTTCTGCAACCACCTCAGCGCCGGCTTTTTGCACCAGAAGGCGCATACCCTGCAGGGTTGAACCTGTGCTGATCACATCGTCCACAACCACCACCTTTTTTCCGATCATCAATGCGCGGTCTTTTTCATCCAAATAAAGGTATTGTGGTTCTCCTGTGGTGATGGAAAGCGTTTCGGTTTTGAGCGCTTCTCCCATGTAAGGCTTGTAAACCTTGCGCAGCACCACGTACGGCTTGCGGGTTTCCACCGCCAGCGCGTGTGCGATGGGGATGCTTTTTGCCTCAGCGGTGAGCAGCAGGTCGTATTCCACGGCGGTCAGTTTTTCGGCCAGAGCCGCGGCGCATGCCTGGACAAGTTCGGTGTCACCAAGAATATTCAGGATGGCGATCCTGAGCCCGGGTTTGATCTCGAAGAGGGTCAATTCACGATGCACGCCGGCGATATCAACTGGATAGGTTTCTCTTTTTCCCATTTTTCAACTCCGCAAGGCAGATTTGGTTTGGTGATGCACGCAAGAGTTTATCATACTTCGGTGATGAAAACTGAGGATTCCCGTGCTTCGGTTTACGGGAATCCTGAAGAAAAGATGGGTTGTGGTAAAATCATCGAGTGCCGGGGACGCCGACCCCGGCACTCTTTACTAAGGAGGAGAAGAAAAGAAGTCGCCCTGTGAATATAATACCAGTGACCACACAAGACTACTTGACTCTTACCCTACGATTACCCTACGAAATTGATATACGCAAAAAGCAGAAAAAATCGCCCTGATCGACGGTATTTTAAAGAAAAAACACAATTAAGCTTATAGTCATGCGTCAAGGTAATCAATTCCAAAGTCCCATTGGCCTGGTCACGGTTTTTTTAACTGGTGATGTAATTTCCTGCGTGCGCATTGGGGAATTTCTCCAGCTATCAGACCGGCAACAGATGGAAAACGAAGTACTGACCAGCTGCCGCCGGCAATTTGAGGAGTATTTCGCCGGTCATCGGAAGACATTCGATTTACCGTTGGATTGGAAAACCATCTCCGGTTTTCAATTTGAGGTGCTTTCTCTGACCCGCAGGATCCCCTTCGGCGAAGTGCGCACTTATGGCGATATCGCCAGGGATCTGGGAAAACCCGCCGCCAGCCGCGCGGTAGGGAAGGCGCTTGGCCAGAACCCCCTGCCCATTTTAATCCCCTGCCACCGCGTCGTTGCTGCTTCCGGGCATCTCACCGGTTTTTCCGCCGCGGATGGCATCACCTCAAAAACCTGGCTGCTCCAGCTGGAAGGACACCGCATTGTCGCTGAAAAACTGGGTTAAATTCATCGCGCTTGGACTGGTCTGGGGTTCCTCCTTCTTCTGGATCAAGATCGGGCTGCAGGAGGTTGGGCCTTTCACAGTGGTCTTCTTCCGCGTCTTCTTCGCGCTGACCGGTCTCACGATTTTCTTTCTGCTCAACCGCCGCAAGCCGCTCTTCAAAGCCTGGCGGCTCTACCTCTTTCTAGGCGTAATTAATGTCGCCCTGCCATTCGTGCTGGTCTCGTGGAGTGAAAAACACATCACTTCGGGCATGGCGTCCATCCTGAACTCGATGCAGCCGTTGACCACATCGCTCATTGCCGCGATTTTCATAAAGGAAGAAAAACTCACCCTGCAGCGCATCGCCGGACTGGTGCTGGGGTTCGGCGGGGTGCTGGTGCTGATGTCAAACAAGCTCAGCGGAGAGGCGATCAACGAGACCTTCGGCATCCTCGCCATGGTGATCGCCGTGTTCTGCTACGGGGCCAGCGGGGTATTCGCACGTATTCACAACCGCGGTGTCAAACCCGAAGACCAGGCGTTAGGGCAATTCGCCATCGGCATCGCCTTCATCATTCCCGCCATGCTGGCGGTCGAATCCCCCTTCACCCTGCCGGTACGGCCGCTATCGTACCTGGCTTTCGCCTGGCTGGGTCTGTTGGGATCCTTCTTCGCCGCCATCACCTGGTACGCCCTGCTGGACGAGATCGGCCCCTCGCGTGTGAGCATGGCCACCTACATGTTCCCGCTGGTGGGTGTGTTGCTGGGAGCGATCATACTGCGTGAGACTGTGGACTGGCGGGTGATCGTTGGTGGTATGATGATCCTGGGCGCGATCATCATCGTTAACAGCGTTAAACGAACGAATGGAACTGTGATCCCGATTGAAACCGATCAGTTTGAAGGATGAAAAATGAGTGATAAACAGCAATTCCACGCCGGGTATGTGGCGGTTATCGGCCGGCCGAACGTCGGCAAATCCACGTTGATCAACGCGCTGCTGGAACAGAAGATCGCCGCGGTTTCACCTAAGCCGCAGACCACGCGCAGGAATCAACTGGGCATTCTCACCCTGCCCGCGGCGCAGCTCATCTTTGTGGATACCCCCGGGCTGCATACGCCTCAACACAAGCTCGGCGACTTCATGAACCAGGCTGCCAGCGAAGCGCTGCGCGACGCGGATATCCTCCTCTGGCTGCTGGACGCCAGCGCGCCGTTCACCGGCGAAGACCGCCTGATCGCGGAAAAGTTGGGCGCCATGCGCAGCCTGCCGCCGGTGTGGATGGCATTGACCAAGGCTGACCTGGCGGACGGGAAGACCCTTGACGAGCGCAAGCGCCAGGCGGTGGAACTGTACCCCGCGCAGGACGTGCTGACGTTGAGCGTAAAGCAGAAAACCAGCCTTGATGAGCTGCTCGTCCTGCTGGTCAGTCACCTGCCGGCGGGCGAAGCCTTCTTTGACGGTGATACGGTTACCGATGCATATGAGCGCGACATCGCCGCCGAGCTGATCCGTGAATCCGTGCTGGCATTCGTGCAGGATGAGGTTCCCCACTGTGTGGCGGTGAAGATCGACGCGTTCGAAGAGCGCCCGGATGATAAAGCCTACATCGAGGCCACGCTGTTTGTAGAAAGGGATTCCCAAAAAGGCATCCTCATCGGCAAAGGCGGCGAGATGATCAAAAAGATCGGCACGCGCAGCCGACAGGAGATCGAGGAAATGAGCGGGCGCAAGGTGTTTTTGGACCTGAAGGTGAAGGTGAACAAGAACTGGCGCAATTCACCTGACGCGCTCGAGCTGCTGGGGTATAAAACCGTTTCTGAGTAGATGATGTTTACCTGGGCTTTCTTCCTCGCCGTGGTATTCGCCTTCCTGGATTGGGCATCCACCTGGAAAGGCTGGAAGAAACGCCTCTACGTTGCCAAACCCGCGGTGATCGCCTTCCTCATCATCTGGACGGTTCAGATGACCGGCTGGCGGGAGGAGATGACCTGGTTCGGCGCGGCGCTGGTTTTCTCGCTGATCGGGGATGTCGCGCTGATGCTCAACCCGCGTTTCTTCATGCTCGGCGGAACGGCTTTCCTGTTCGCGCATGTGGCCTATTTTATCGGCTTCAACCAATCCCCCGCGCCGCTCTCCGGCGGTGTGTTCCTGGTGGCCGCGCTGGTGGGGCTGGCCGCCGCCGTGGTCTTCAGGCGCATCCGCCCGGGCATCATGCGCGTGCCGCGCGGCAGGCGTTTTCTCACCGCGCTCAGCCTTTACGGGCTCTCGCTCACACTGATGCTGCTCTCGGCGCTGCTGACGCTTTTCAGGCAGGATTGGCAGTTCCTGCCCGCCGCCCTGGCAGCTGGCGGAGCGCTGCTCTTTTTCTCTTCAGATACAATGCTGGTTTACGACCGCTTTGTGCGCCGCTTCGATCACGCGCAGAGTTACGTGCACCTCACCTATCACCTGGCGCAATTCGGCATCCTCACCGGCGCGGTGCTGCACTTCCTCCATTAGAACAACCTACTTCAGGGGTCTGAACCCCTCCCCCAGCGCCTCGTGGGTGACCCCGATGACCATGAAGGCTTGCGGGTCGATCTCTTTAACCACCTGCTTCAGCTGGTTGACCTCGGCGCGGGTGATGACGCAGTACAGCACGGGTTTATCAGTGCCGGTGTAGGCGCCGCGCCCGCTGAGCACCGTCACCCCGCGCGAGAGGACGGTCATGATCTCGCTGGAGATCTTTTCGTGATGCTGCGAAATGATGATGGCGGTGCGGAAAATACCCGAACCCTCCGAGACCATTTCAGCCGCCAGCCCGCTGACGTAAATGACCACCATACCGTAAAGCGCCTTCTCCCAGGAGAAAGCGAATCCGCCCGCCAGCACGACAATGGAATCGGTAATGAGATAAGCTGTCGAGATCGAGATGCCCAGGCGGTGGTTGAGGATGCGCCCGAGGACATCAGAACCGCCGCTCGTGCCGCCGCCGCGGTACACCAAGCCCAGCCCCACGCCCAGCAGCACCCCGCCGAAGAGCGCGTTGAGCACGTTGTCCTGCGTCATCCCCTGCGCGGGAATGAGGAAGACCAGCAGGTCAGTGAACAGCGAGAAGGCACCCACGGCTAACGCGGTGCGCAGCGCGAAACGCGGCCCGCCCAAAAAACGCCAGCCCAGGATGAAGAGCGGGATGTTGCCGACGAATACCATCAACCCGATGGGAATGGGCGCGAAATAATGGATGATCTGCGCGGCGCCGCTGATGCCGCCGCTGACCAGCTGCCCCGGCACCAAAAAGAGGCGCAGCGCCAAAGCCTGCACCAGCGCCCCCAGCAGCACCACCAGGTACTCGCGCACCGTCTTCCACGAAAATTCAAATGGACCGATCGCCGCGCGGATGCGCTGCCAGGTGGTTTGGGATGGTGGTGGTTGAACACTCATGGTTGCCTCTGGTTGAACTGAGCCCAATTGTAACCGATGCAAAGCCGCTTGAATTAACGGTTTTCCTTGACGCATCCCGCCGGCAGTGGTATTATTGGGTTCCTCGATGCGGGGTAGAGCAGTGGCAGCTCGTCGGGCTCATAACCCGGAGGTCAGTGGTTCGAATCCACTCCCCGCTACTAAAGTCAAACCAGAGTCCGTCGGGCTCTGGTTTTTCGTTAGCCTGGCGCACAGCGGTAGACATTTTTCCAAAAATGGAGGAATTTCTTATGAACCGCAGTTCGCCGGGTACGTCAAAATCCAAAGTTTCACTTTCCTTAGCCAAAGCCATCGACGGCTTCCTAAAATTCAAAACAGCAGAGGGATTAAGCCAACGCACAATTACCTCCTATGAGTTCACGCTTGGTCATTGGTTGAAATACATTGGAGACCGAGAGGTGTCGGAAATTCAATCTTCCGACCTGACCGGTTACATGGCCTGGTTGCGAACCGAGTATAAACCGCGACGTTGGAACGGTAGCTCCGAACCGCTGTCCGCCAAATCCATCCGAAATGTTTGGGTAACATTCCGATCCTTTTTCGGATGGTTGCAGGTGGAGTTCAAATTTCCCAATCCCGCAAAAGAAATCACAGCGCCCAAGTTTCAAAAACATCCCGTTGAAACATTTACAAAAGAGGATGTGGAAAAAATTCTCAAGGCTTGCGTTTACTCGCGAGAATCGCAGACTGAAGAAAGGAAAAAGTTTGTGATGCGCCGGCCGAGTTCCAACCGCGACCAGGCGATTGTGTTGATGTTGCTGGACACTGGGCTGCGTGCGACGGAGTTGTGTTCTCTGATCATCAACGATGTCGATCTCAAGACTGGAAAGGTCACCATTCGCCACGGAGTGGCTGGTGGCGCAAAAGGTGGCAAAGGTCGTACCGTTTACCTGGGCAAAGTTGCTCGAAAAGCGGTCTGGCGTTATCTTGCCAGCCGAGAAGATGGGGACGATCCCGACGCCCCCCTCTTCATCAGCCATGCGGATCGAGCTTTCAACAAGGACAGTTTGCGAGTCTTGATCAATCGGTTGGGAGACCGGGCAGAAATCAAGAAAGCTTATCCTCATAAATTCAGGCATACCTTCGCCATCACCTATCTGCGCTCCGGAGGGGATGTTTTTACCCTCCAATCGCTTCTGGGTCATGGATCGCTTGATATGGTACGCCACTATGCCCAGATAGCTGAAGTGGATGTGGAGCAAGCGCATCGCAAAGCCAGTCCTGCCGATAACATGCGTCTGTAACCAAGAAGTCTTCATTGAGCCAACTTTCCTGCGATAAACATCAATGCTTTTTTCTGGCTTTCTCGATCAAGTTTATTAAGGAAGACCTCAAGCTCATCACCCGGCATGGACGTCGCCTTCCCAGACAGCCCGGCAATACGCTCTTGAACATCAGAAGAAAGCATGGGAGCGTAAGTGCTGTCAGTGATCTCGATACTTTCGTGCATCAGGTTCATGGAAACCGCTTTGTAATCCGCCATAGTCTGAGCATGAAGTAACCCATAGACGGCGTGTCCATGCCGGAATTTATGAGGTGATTTGAATTCAAGGTTTGCAATAGAAAACAACAACTCTAGGCGTTTTTGAAGCGCCTGAGAACGCGTCTTTCCAGGTTCATCCTGGGAAAGAAACTGATCTCCCCAGGAATGGGCGATCGGTGCATACCAGGGACTTGACCCTGGAAGTGACTTTCGAACAATAGCATCCCACTGGCGGACTGGCGCAAGAATTTCAGGAATGTTCAATAGGAAAGTAGTCGCCTTCTTTCCATTTTTTGTATGAACGCCCAGTTCTGGCCATTGGCGAAGTTTGAGATTGTCAAGATCAACAGCTTCTATTGGTAATGTGGTAAAAGCGCTGGCACGCATGCCAGATAGGAAGAGCATGGCAGCAGCTGCTTTGTCGCGCAATAAGGCCAGGCTCTCTTCGGGAACAGGGGTGGTGAGTAATTTTTGGACCTCATCTAAAGAAACAAAAACGTTCTCTGAAGACATTTGCGGCTGGCGCGGCCGCCGCAGAGTATCAATCCACGAAATGGGAAGGTTGTTCATTTCACGAGGATATGTAACCTTAGCCCAACGAAAAAAGCGTTTACTTGAATCAATAATTTTCTTTTGGGATGCGCTGGCCAGGGTTCCTTTTCCTTCCTTACCTGGTAAAGAAGATAGATAGGACGGGAGGGTCGGGCGAATCGTCTGCACCTGGCGGAAATTCTGATCATCCGCCCAAAGCAGCAGATGACGCAAATAGAACCGATAGCGTTCAACCGAGGCTTGGTTCAATTGCAGAACTTCCTCGAGGTACTTGAGATGTTCTTTGACTTTAAGATAGTTCTGGCGTTCGATCACGATGGGCTCCACGATTAATAACCGCTCCACAATTTGCACAAGTCCCTTTGATTAAGACCAGGTTTCCCTTGATCGGTTGAATCTGGGGAGAAAGTAATTTGGATACCTGGTTACAACGCAAACAATAGGCTTCATCTTCTTTTAGCTTATTGGTTACTTTAGGTTTACGTTGGTTGTTGACCCATCTGGCAAACTCTTCCCCGTTGATCCAGATCCTGTTACGGTTGTCTCTTTGGTGGGGAACATCTATCTGTAACCAATCCCGCAATGTGCTTTCAGCAATATCCAGCTCTTCACATATTTCACGCGGGGTATACCACATCGGCAATAATCCAGGTGCTTTGATGATGACGTTATGAGGTAATTTAGTCTGGTGAATTCTGACTTCCATCCAACGATACTCCTAATTAAATTTGGTCTTAGCTGAATATTTGATCCATTTCCTCAGCTGCTTTTTGCATACTGTAGTCAATAAGCTGTCGTAACATGATCATTTTGGAAATAAGATCCGGATTTT
>Ga0209200_1000280_pt1 | contig 57304 bp, 53 predicted proteins | sample AD_UKC033_MetaG_FD_184406 | JGI IMG/M metagenome (GOLD analysis project Ga0209200, IMG submission 184406) | Active sludge microbial communities of municipal wastewater-treating anaerobic digesters from USA - AD_UKC033_MetaG (SPAdes) (version 2) | ecosystem: Engineered > Bioreactor > Anaerobic >... | reverse complement strand
CGCGAGGTTCGGAGTTCCGCCTTCAGGCGGGTCAAGACCGCGTAAACGCGGAACTCCAAACGGACCCGGCTTTTGTCCGCCTCCCGGTCGCCCGGGGCTACGAGACCCTCGTCGATCCGGACATCGCGCAGGCCCTGGGCTCGCGGAGAGTCTGGATCCACGCCGGATACGTCGCACTGTGGGCCGCGGGGCGGCGCATCCTCGTGCACCACGTCGTGGCGGGCTATCCCCTCTGTGGCGAGGTCGACCACATCAACGGAGACCGATTCGACAACCGGCGCTGCAACCTCCGCGTCGTCGACCACTCGTGCAACATGCTGAACCAGCGCCGTCGCAAGGTGGGCCGCTCGGGCTTTCGCGGGGTCGACGAGGCCCCCGCGGGCTACCGTCCGAGGTTCGAATGGCACGGGCGATTCTACCGGACCCTCACGTTTCGCGAGGCGGTCCTCGCGGCCCTGGCAAGAGACGACCTGGTCCGGCGGGTGACCGGGCGCGAAGACGGGCTGAACTTCCCGGGCACGATGTCCCGCGCCCAAGCGGGCGCACTGCTGCGCGCCTCGCACGACGCTCCCGTCACCCTGTGGTTCGTCAAGCGTTCCGACGGCTCGGTGCGGCGCATGTCGTGCCGTGCCGAGCCCGGCGTCCCGCTCGCGCGGAGGGAGCGGGACGATGCCCTGGGTCTGGTCACCGTCCGCGACGTCGATACCGACAGCGCGCGATGCATTCCTATGGAGGCCGTTCTATGTGTGACCTGGAGCCACCAGTCGTTTCGCGTGACCGACGCGCCCCGCGCGGCCGCGTGAACGCGTTCGGCGACATTGTCTGTCCCGCCTGTGGGGCGCAGCTCCTGACCCCGCGCGGGTGCTACGTGCGATCCGGACCGGCGCGGTGCTCCCTGTGCTCGACGTGGTTCCGCGTCGCGACGGCCACGGCGCGAGCGGCCAATCGGCGCGCCGAGGCCCTGGCCGCGAGGATATCCATGGAGGTGCTCCTTCATGACGACCCTGCGTAAACCCTTTGACGGGTGCTCTGCGCCCGGACGGATCGCGCGGATGAAGCGCTCGACCGATCCTCTGGCTCGCCAGTGTGCCTTGATCCTGGAGGGCTTTGGGCGCACCCGCCGGACGGAAGGCGCCTTCTACCTGCGATGGTGCACGCTGGCGCCGATGGAGGGCGAGGCGCTCGCTCGGTATTGGGGGCTGGATCTCGACGACGACTGGCGCGCTTTCCGTCGCGTCTGCCGGTTCTTCGGCCTCTGAGTGCACTCGGGGATGACCTTGTCGGCGGGGGGAAAGGACATTAGGATGTGCGAGGACAAACAGAAACCCTACGTACTTCGACCGTGGAAGACGAGAGGAGCATCGCGATGGGCACGATCAGGATTCTCTTCGGGATCGCCGCATTCGTTGGGATTGGGATCCTCTGCGGGAGCGCATCAGCTCAGGTTCAGCCGGCGATGGGCGAAACGCAGGTGGCTCCGACGCCGGGGCAGGTGCCGCCGCTGCCGCCGCGACTGCCCGATGGAATCCCGGCGTTCCCCGGCGCCTGGGGGGGCGGCATGTTTGCCACGGGAGGTCGCGGCGGCACGGTGATCGAAGTGACCACCCTGAGCGACAGCGGGCCGGGCAGCCTGCGGGCAGCGATCCAGGAGCAAGGCCCTCGCGTCGTCGTCTTTTGCGTCGCGGGGATTGTCCAACTCGAGTCGGACCTCGATATCGACAATCCTGACATCACGATCGCCGGCCAGTCCGCGCCGGGCGACGGCATCTGCCTGGCCGGCGGGTCGCTGAACATCAACACGCGGAACGTCATCGTTCGTCATCTGCGGGTGCGACGCGGTCGGCCCGAGGGCGGCCAGGGCTCCGACAACATCGGCGGCAATCCCCAGGAGCAGATCATCGTCGACCATTGCAGCGCCAGTTGGGGCATGGACGAGAACCTCTCGCTCTATCGCTACATGAAGCCGCTGGCCGGCGGCGGCAGCGTGAAACTGCCCGTCGCCAACCTGACCATCCAGTGGTGCATTTCGAGCGAGGCGCTGAACGCAGGCAATCACGCCTTCGGCGGCACCTGGGGCGGTCGCGATTCCACGTTCCACCACAATCTCTTCGCCTGCAACACGGGGCGCAACCCCTCGATCGGCATGTCGGGCGAGTTCGACTACCGCAACAACGTGATCTTCAACTGGCGGCACCGCACCATGGACGGCGGCGACGAGACCTCGCTGCTGAACGTGATCGACAACTACTACAAGCCCGGTCCGGCGACCAACGAGAACATGCGCAGCACGATCGCCCGAATCGAGCAGCGCAACATGTACTCTCCCGGCAGACTCTGGGAGGCCGGCAACTGGTATCCCAAGACAGCGGGTCGCCCGGGCAAGTGGTACGTCGCAGGCAATATCGTCGAGGGATATCCCGACGTGACGGCCGACAACTGGAAGGGCATGCAGGGTCCCGACCAGACCGCTCGCGTTAATACCCCGTTCGAGGGCTGGCCGGTCAGGCAGGAGACCGCGATGGAGGCCTTCCAGTCCGTGCTGGCCAAGTCCGGCGCGACGCGTCCTCGCCGGGACGCCATCGACGCCCGGATCACCGAGATGGTCCGCACCGGCAAGGTGTCCGTCGGGAACGGCATCATCAACGATCCGAGAGAGGTGGGCGGATATCCGGACTATGCATTCTCGCCTGGCGACGTTCCAACCGACAGCGACCACGACGGCATGCCCGATGAGTGGGAGGAGACACACCAGTTGAATCCGGCCGAGCCGGCCGACGGCAACCTCGACTCCGACCAGGATGGCTACACCAACGTCGAAGAGTATCTCAACGGGACCAATCCACGCGAGAAGATCGACTACAGGAACCTTGCGAACAACGTCGATACGATAAGCTGAGGCGCAGAGCATCCTCCTCTGCGCTTCCTGCGGTCTCTGTCCTGCCCGTCGTGAAGGGTCAAAGGGCCTGTATCCGTTGTGGACACAGGCCCGGCATAGGTCTCACCTGCTACTCATCGAGATCGGCCTGCGGCGGGTCGATCAGATACCGGACGGCGTTGAGCCACACCTTCTGACCTTCGGCATTGAGATTCATGACGCCCCAATTGGTTTTCTCGCCTGAGACCTCCTGGGTGCCGGCGCTGAAGAACATGCGGACATCGACCGGCGTTTGCGTGGAGGTCGCGTAGAACGGCGCCCCTGCGGCCCACTCGGCAATCAGGATGTTGCCGTTGTCAGGCCGGACCGCCAGGACCGTGCCGTTGCCGGCATCGGCGGAGTTGATGAAGCTCGCGTATCCGCTGGCCACGCTCGGATCGTACCACTGAACCGCGTCGTTGGCGTCGAGCGCCACGCCCGCGAAGATCGGGTGGTTCGGGTCCGCCGCCTTGGCGTCATAATAAGCCCGGCGGGCATCCTGGCTGTTGATGTCGATCCATTTCCAGCGGTTGTTGGCGGCGATGTATGAACTCATCAGCATGACCGGGCTCTGTACGCTGTCCCAAGCGGCGATTTCCGCCGCGTCGGTGGAGACGCCGCTGCTGTTGCAGTCCCGACTGATGATGACCAGGTCCGCCGCGTCCAGGATGGCCTGCTTGCCGGGATCCAGGGTCTCCCAGTAGCTGGTCCCCGCTACGTCTCCCTTCGTGTAGTCCACGTCGTAGCCGGCGGTCCTGAGCAGATCCACAAAGCCATGATCGCTGGGGACATTGGCGTCTGCGGTCGAGGGGTGCATCGCCGAGACGAAGACGATGCTCCTGCCTTTGTTGAGCATGTAGGCGACTGCGTTCAGGAAGAGCTTCTCTCCCGCTTCCGTCAGGTTGTACACGCCGTCGACCGGATTGTTCTTGTTGCCGCCGGCTCCGGAGGCGAAGAACATACGAGGCCCGCCGGCAAACTGCGTGCTGCCCTCGTAGTACTGCTGGCCGGTGTCCCAGGCGGCGATCCAGACCAGGCCGGTGTCGGCCCGCTTGGCCAGCACCGTGCCATTGCCGGCGTCTACCGCGCCCTTCACGAACTCCGATTTGATGGTTGGGACCAGGATATCCGCCTGGTCGTTCGGATCCAGCTCCACGCCGCTGAAGATCGTGTGGTTGGGGTCCACGACCTGCATCAGGCTCACGCCTGTTCCGGCGTCGGTGCCGGTGCTGCTGAACCATCCCCACTTGGGCAGCGCACGGGCCATGTGTGGGCCCTGCAGGAGAATAGGAGTGGTGATCGCGTTCCACCACTGCGCCTCGTTCGGATCGTCGTACTCGCCGCTGGCGCAGTCACGAGCGACGATGATCAGGTCGGCGGCATTGAGCTCGGCGATCTTGTTGGGATCAAGCACGCGCCAGTACTGGGCGCCGTTGACCGGGTCGTGCTGATCCTTGTAGATCACCTCATACCCCTGTGCCGTCAGCAGATCGATAAATCCTTGATCCGCCGGGGCGTTCGGCTCCACGCTGCCGTAGTGCAGGTTGTCCGCCACCCAGATGATCGTCGCGCCCTGCGCCATCGACGTCAGGGCAACAGCCAGACTCAGGAGCAGATACATCGGTTTTCCACACATAGAGGCCTCCTTCCGAATAACAGGTGTTCGATGATACACGCTCGATTGGGTACTGCCAAAGGCCACACGTGCCGGAGTGCAGGCACACAGGCTATTATACATGAATCCTGGGGGAAAATGCTAGAAACACTCGCTTCTCCACGTGAATATTGTTGTGCCCCTCGCGGCACGGAGCCGGATTCCCGGCGTGCACCTGCCGCGCCGAATCGGCAGAATGCGTCAATTCAGCGGGGGCTTGGCGGGTTTTCTGCTGAATGGTGTTGTGTGCCGCGTGTGGCCCTGATATAGTAGTTGTATCGCCAGTTTCTTCAATTCAGATGGCGTTGACCAGGAAGGAGGAAGAACACGCCCGCGTGGTTCCGTTTTTCCTCTTCCGTGAGCCCAATGACAGTTGAAGTTTTCGCGAAACGCTGACCGGCAATGGTGATCTCGGTGGGGTTCATCATGAGAACGACACGGATTCCAAGGGCGTTTACGCTGATCGAACTGCTGGTGGTCGTTGCGATCCTGGCGCTGCTCATGGCGATTCTCATGCCGTCGCTGCAGCGGGTCCGCGAGCAGGCCAAGGAGATGGCGTGCCGCAACAATCTGCACCAGTTTGCCCTGGCCCAGATGATGTACGTGGACGACAGCGACGGACGGTTCGTCAGTGCGCCGACGTGCCTGGTCGGCGCCAAGCTGGATTATGAATACTGCCGGTGGCACGACCCGAGCCGCCCTGCGCGAGGCCCGTTCTGGCCGTACGTTCCCGAGGAGAAGGTCCGGCTGTGCCCTTCCTTCAAGGTCCTCGCCAAGAGCCTGGGCGCCAATCATCCGTATCACAACCCAGCGATTCCCGTCATCCCCTACTTCAGCTACTCGATGAACGGGCTTCTGGGCACCAACAAAGTGGACACAGATCCCGGCGCCTTGAAACTCACGAGGGTAACCCGCCATCACGCGGATGTTTTCCTGTTCTCCGAGGAGAACATGTGGGGCCGCGGCGGCGACGACGGCGTGCTCAATGACAATGCCCTGATCCCGAATGGCCGGGACTGGATGGGGACGTTCCACAGCACCAATTCCGGGAACCCGAATGGCGGAACGGTCAACACCGTTTTCGTGGATGGCCACGTGCAGGAGGTGAGGTCGGCCTTCGGAGAGGACCCCAAAGACACCAGCAACATGGAGTTCAACAGGTTCGAGAAGCACGGCTGGCCCCACAAGACACCGCCGGCCGGCGCGGCGATAGGTGGATAGCACAAAGGCGAACCGTACAACAACGATACTGCTTCACGAGCACCTACTCTGCCTGACGGGGCGACGTCCGCCTTTCGATATCGGCCACGTGCCGCTGGAATCAGTCGCCCGACCCAGTACGGATGATCCGCACTCGGATCGCGGTCCGGCTGCCACAGGCATCTCGCCCAGTCGTTGCGCGCCGAACTCAAATGGGCACGCGCCAGGGGAGTCGCGGCCCTCGGCCTATTGACGAGAGCCGGAGGCCTGTTATGATGTGCTCATGTCGGAAAGCCACGGAACTGCAGGAGCGCAATCGATGAATCCGCTGTGTTCCTCCACCCGAGGGCAAGAAGGTGGATTGCCCCACGGTCCTTCGTCATGGGGACCGCTGGTACATGGTATACGTCCAGCTCAAAAACGAGCCCCAGGGCTACACCACCCAGTTGGCCACCAGCGATGATCTACTGCACTGGCAAGTCCAGGGCAGGATCAACAACGACCTTTCGGCACCGGGGTATCGACTGAAGTAGGTGTGCGATGAAGCACAGTGCCTTCGCAACGGTTCTAGGGAAGAAACGGCTGGTTCTGGTGATGCTGGCGATTGCCTTTGCCTGGTCCGAATTGGCCGATCTCCGCGCGGGCTGGGACCCGCGCACGAAACGACCCGTGTCACAGGGTCCCGACCGCCGCCTGGCCTATACGACGGACGAGAAGGGCAATCGCATGCCGGACTTCTCCTATTGTGGATACATGGCGGCCGAGCGTCCGATCCCCGACGTCCCGATCCGGATCGTTGTCCCTGTGATCGAGGGCGACGCCACGCAACGCATCCAGGCGGCGCTGGATTACGTCGCCTCCCTGCAGGCGGATTCCAACGGCCTGCGAGGCGCGGTGCTGCTTGAAAAGGGTGTGCATCTTGTGTCCGGGAGCCTGCGAATCGCCGCCTCCGGCCTTGTCCTCCGCGGCAGTGGCATGGGCCCGGACGGCACGGTGCTGCTGGCGACAGGACAGCAGCGAGACACGCTCATCTGCGTGAAGGGAAGAAACGACCTCAGAGCCGGGCCTTGGGCGGCAATCGCGGATGCCTTCGTGCCGGTCAACGCCAGCGTCCTCCGCGTGGATGCGTCCCATTCTTTTCGTCCGGGGGATCAAGTCATGGTGCACCGGCCCTGCACAGGCGAATGGATCAAGACGCTGGGCACGGACCACTTCGGCGGCGGGATCACGAGCCTTGGCTGGAAGCCAACGAGCCGCGATCTCTATTGGGATCGGACTGTTGTCTCCGTCGAGGGTGACCGGATCACGCTGGACGCTCCACTGACCACCGCCTTGGACGCGGCCTACGGCGGCGGCCGCGTCGCGACGTACCAGTGGCCCGGGCGCATCACGAATGTGGGCATCGAGAATCTCTGTTGCCGATCCACATACGACGAGGACAATCCCAAGGACGAAGCTCATCGCTGGATGGCGGTGACCCTGGAAAATGTGAGCGACGCCTGGGTGCGGCAGGTCCGGTTCGAGCACTTCGCCGGTTCCGCGGTCGCCGTCTGGGAGACTGCCAGGCGCGTCACCGTAGAGGACTGCAAATCGCTGACGCCGATCTCGGAAATCGGCGGCCGGCGGCGCAACACCTTCTGGACCGTCGGCCAACAGACCCTCTTCCAGCGTCTGTACGCCCAGGGCGGCTGTCATGACTTCGCCGTGGGCTTCTGTGCCGCCGGGCCGAACGCCTTCGTGCAGTGCGAGTCGAGCCGGCCCTTCAGTTTCAGCGGTGGAATCGACAGTTGGGCGTCGGGCGTGCTGTTCGACGTCGTTACAATCGACGGCCATGCACTGAGTCTGTTCAGCCGTTCACAGGATGCCCAAGGCGCCGGCTGGAACGCGGCCAACAGCGTCTTATGGAACTGCTCGGCTTCGCGAATCGACTGTTATGCGCCGCCCACCGCCTGCAACTGGGCGTTTGGCTCGTGGGCCGAGTTTGCCGGCGACGGGTACTGGGAAGAATCCAACAGCCACGTGCAGCCGCGGAGTCTGTACTACGCCCAGCTTCAGGATCGTCTGGGCGAGCGGGTTGGGTCGCGAATGCACCTGCTGCCCGTGAGCACGGAAGCGACGAGCAGTCCGAGCGCGGAGTTGGCAGCGGCTCTGACGACGCAATCGCGGAATCCGCCCGTGCCGCTCTCTGACTGGATCGACCAGGCGCCGCAGCGACAGGCAATCTCCACCTCTTACGCAGGCGTCAGAACGATTGATGAGATCGGATACAGGGAGCCGCCCGTCTCCGAGCAGGCTGGTTCTCACATGCGAGTCGAGAATGGCTGGCTCGTCTACGGCGATGCGGTCATGACGGGCGTACGTCAGGAAGTCCGCTGGTGGAGCGGGGGCGTCCGCCCGCTCGACGTCGCGAAGGCCACGCCGCACATCACCCGTTTCGTGCCCGGTCGGATCGGTCCCGGACTGACGGACGATCTGGACGAAATGACCGACGGAATGCGGAATCACGGAGTCGTTGCCCTCGACCACAACTACGGCCTGTGGTACGAGCGGCGGCGCGACGATCACGAGCGGGTGCGGCGTATCGATGGCGATGTGTGGCCGCCGTTCTATGAGCAGCCCTTTGCCAGGAGCGGACAGGGAACCGCCTTCGACGGCTTGAGTCGCTACGATCTGACGAAGTACAATCCCTGGTACTGGACACGACTCAGGCAATTCGCCGACCTGGCGGATCGCAAGGGCCTGGTGCTCATCCACCAGAACTACTTCCAGCACAACATCATCGAGGCCGGCGCCCACTGGACCGATTTCCCCTGGCGTCCGGCGAACAACATCAACGACACGGGGTTTCCAGAGCCCCCGCCTTATGCCGGCGACAAGCGGATCTTCCTGGCCGAGCAGTTCTATGACGTGAACCACCCGGTCCGACGGCCGCTGCATCGAGCCTACATACGCCAATGCCTCGACAACTTCGCGGGCAACGGCAGCGTCATCCAATTCATCGGGGCCGAATACACCGGCCCGCTGCACTTTGTGCAGTTCTGGATCGATACGATCCTGGAATGGGAGCGTCAGACCGGCATGCACGCCATCATCGGTTTGAGCGTCACGAAAGACGTGCAGGACGCGATCTTGGCCGACCCGGTCCGCGGCGCCGCGGTGGATGTGATCGATATCCGCTATTGGCACTGTCGCAGCGATGGGAGCCTGTACAGCCCCGCGGGCGGGCAGAGCCTGGCGCCCCGTCAGCACGCCCGGCTCGTCTCCCCCGGCAGGACTTCGTTCGAGCAGGTGTACCGGGCGGTTCGCGAGTATCGGCAACGGTATCCAGACAAGGCGATCCTGTACTCCGCGGATTTGAGCGGCGACTTCGCCTGGGCGGTGTTTATGGCGGGTGGCTCCCTGGCCGGCATCCCCAGGGTGTCGGAACGCGGAATGCTGGTTTGCGCCGCATCGATGCACCCGGTGGATGTGCCCGGCGCGCCCGCCGGACAGTGGATGCTGGGCAATGGCCGGGGAGAGTTCATCGTGTACTGCCGTGCCTCGGGCGATCTGAAGCTCGACCTGAATTCGGCAGCCGGTCCCCTGACAGCGTACTGGATCAACCCCAGAGATGGCTCGCTCCTGGGCAAACAGATGCTCGCCAAAGATGCACAGAGTACGGAGCTGAAATGTCCCACATCGGGCCCGGCGGTCCTGTGGGTGGCCCGTACAGATTGAGGGAAGACGAAATGATCGACGATCCGTCCATGAGTCGTCGCCGCTTCATGGGTGCCGCGGTGGCAGTTGGTTTGCTCTCATCGCGGACCCGGAGTTGGGCTGATGAAGGCGCCGCGTCCCGACCGCTCCCCAGGCACCGACCAGGACGGCGTATGGCTTCAGGACAATCCTAGCATCGACATGCCCAAGGTCAGGCAGACGTTCGACGAGATGGGCTGGAGCGGGTGGCTCGTGATCGAGCGGTCCCGCAGCGCCCAGAACAGTCGGGATGTGGTGTGGAATTTCGGCGCCAACGCGCGGTATCTCAAGTCCGTATTCCAGGTGAGAAGGGAAGGTACGACATGACACAACGGATAGCGACGCCGGTGGTATTATTCCTCAGTTTGTGCCTGTCCGGCTTCGGGAACTGGCAGCTCTGTGGCGCGAGTCTCTCCGCGGGCGCTGTCCTGGCTCCGGCTGATCTTCGCTGTGAGTATGCGGCGGAGCCGCTGGCAGTGGACGCGACGCAACCGCGCCTCGCGTGGGAGCTGCGGAGCACGGCGCGCGACCAGCGACAGACGGCCCATCAGGTTCTCGTCGCATCCTCCGAGGACATCCTGGCCCGCGATGAAGGGGATCTGTGGGACAGCGGGACTGTGGCCGGCGGGCAAACGATTCAGGTTCCCTATGAGGGCCGCCCTCTGGAATCGCTGCAAAAGGTATTCTGGAAGGTGCGCGTCTGGGATCGCGACGGTCGCGTGTCGCCCTGGAGCAAACCGGCGTCGTGGACGATGGGTCTTCTCCACCCGCAGGATTGGCAGGCGAAGTGGATCACCGCGAATCGCACCGATAAGGACCCTCTGCCCATCTTCCGCAAGGCCATCCGACTCGACAGGCCCATCAGACGGGCGACTGCCCACATCTGCGGCCTGGGCCAGTACGAGCTGAGCGTCAACGGCCGGCGCGTCGGAGATCACGAGATGGACCCGGGCTGGACGAACTACCGCAAGACGTGCCTGTACAGTTCATACGACGTGACGAGCCTGCTGACAACAGGCGAGAACGCCATTGGGGTCATGCTCGGCAACGGGATGTACGACGTGCCCGGCGGGCGGTACACGAAGTTCAAAGGCACGTTCGGACCGCCCAAGCTGATCCTCCAGATGCACGTCGATTTCACCGACGGTTCCAGACAAGTGGTCGCCTCGGACGAAACGTGGAAGTGCTCGCTGGGACCGATCGCGTTCACCTGCATCTACGGCGGCGAGGACTACGATGCCCGCCGGGAGCAGGCGGGGTGGGACCGTCCGGGTTTCGACGACGGAACCTGGTCGCAGGCCGTGGCGTGTGACGGCCCCGGCGGCACACTCGTGGCTCAGTACGCGCCGCCGGTCAAGGTTGCGGATTACCTGCCCGCGGTGACCATGCAGCGTCTCGGAGACGGCGAATACGAGGTCGATTGCGGCGTCAACCTGTCGGCCCGTCCCGTCGTGAAGGTCAAAGGACCCGCCGGAAGCCAGGTCATCATCCGATGTGCGGAAAAGCGACGCGAGCCATGGACGGAGAGCGGCGGCCACGTCTATACCTGCACCCTCCGAGGCGACGGCGAGGAGGTTTTTCGCCCTCGCTTCACGTACTTCAGCTTTCAATACCTGTACGTTTCCGGCGCGGCCCGCCCGCGAGACGTGCGGGGTGAGCATCCCCGACCGGTGCTCCTGGAGGCCGGCAGCGAGTTCCTCACAAGCTCGGCCGAGAAAGTCGGCGAGTTCGAGTGCTCCAACACGCTATTCAACGACATCAGCGCTATGATCGACCGCTCTGTCCGCAGCAATCTGCAGAGCGTGGTGACCGACTGCCCGCATCGGGAGAAGCTCGGCTGGCTGGAGGTGCCGCACCTGATGGGACCCTCGATCTTCTATCACCGCGACGTGTGCCGCCTCTATCGGAAGATCAGTCGTGACACCGCAGAGGCGCAATGGGACAACGGGATGGTCCCCGACATCGCGCCGGAATACACGCGATTCAGCGGGGGATTCCTGGAGTCGCCCGAGTGGGGCAGCGCGTGCGTGCAGGTGCCGGGTCTTCTGCACGACTGGTACGGCGATGGCGTCACTGCAGAGCGACAGTACGAAACCATGGCTCGTTACGTGCGGTACCTCGCTTCGACGCGGAACGAACAAGGGTTGGTCAAGCCCGGCCTGGGCGACTGGTACGACTGGACCCAGGAGAAGGGACATGCCGGCGCGTCTCAGCTCACACCGGCGGAGCTGCCCGCGACCGCGTTCCTGTATGACAACGCCCGCATTCTGGCTCGCGTCGCCGACAGGATCGGCAAAAGGGCCGAAGCAGATGAGTTCACGAAACTCGCCCAACAGGTGCGTCAGGACTTCATTCGCGCCTACTACAGACCCGCCCAGCACTCCGTCGCGACAGGGTCTCAAGCATCGCTGGCTACAGCGCTGCATTTCGGCCTGGTGCCCGAGGAGGATCGCGAGAACGTGCTGGCCACCCTCGTGGCGGAGCTTGAGAAGTCGCAGTACCGCCAGAGCACGGGAGAGGTCTGCTTTCGGATGCTGGTCCAGGCGCTGGCGGACGGGGGGCGTTCCGACGTGGTATATCGAATGATCGACCGCACCGACCCGCCGGGCTACGGCAACATGCTCCGGCTCGGCTTCAAGACCCTGTCCGAGACCTGGGACAGGCCGGGCTCGTCGATGAATCACTGCATGTTCGGGCATATCCAGGAGTGGTTTCAGGAATCCATTGTCGGAATTCGCCAGGCGCCGGGCAGCGTCGCGTTCAGCCGCCTGCTGCTCAGGCCGGAACCTGTCGGCGATCTGACGAGCGCCGCGGGATACTACGACAGCGTCCGAGGCCGAATCGAAAGCCGATGGTGGATCAAAGACGGACAGTTCTTCTGGCGAATCGTCGTACCGCCGAATGTGACCGCGGAGGCGCATGTCCCGACAACCGACGCCGATGCGGTGAGCGAAAACGGGCGGCCTGCGGATGCCGCACAAGGCGTCCGATTCCTGCGCGCCGAGGCGAAGAACGATGCGACGGGCGCCCCCGGGCGAGCCGTCTTCAGCGTCGGCTCGGGCGAATACGAATTCCGGGCTCCTCTGCGGACGCAGGCCCAGAACGCGACCGTCGGGGGCACGCAGAAATGAGGCGATGGCTTGTCTTGTGCATGATCGTCTGTGTTGGCGGCGTGCATGTTCGAGGAGCCGACGCTGGCCTGACCGATACCTCCGCCAGTCCACACGTCAAGCTGCGAAGCGTCGAGATCGATGCGGTGCGATGGACCGACGGGTTCTGGGCCGAGCGATTCGAGTGGTGTCGAGCCGTCGTGATTCCGAACATGTGGAGACTGCTCGAAGACCCGAACGTCAGCCATGCCTATGACAACTTCCTCGTCGCCGCCGGGGAGAAACAAGGCAGGCACCATGGGCCCAAATGGCACGACGGCGATTTCCTCAAGTGGCTCGAAGCCGTTGCGTTTGTCTACGGCACAACGCGCGATCCGGCGCTCGACCGGCAGATGGACGGCATCATCAAGATCATCGGCAAGGCCCAGCGCGAAGACGGATACATCCACACCCCCGCCATTATCGCCCAGCGGCAGCATTCGACGCAAGATGCGGAATTCCGGGACCGGCTGGACTTCGAAACCTACAACATGGGGCACCTGATGACCTGTGCCTGCGTGCACCACCGCGCCACCGGCAAGACCAGCCTGCTGGACATCGCGAAGAAAGCCACGGAATTCCTCTACCGAATGTATAAGGACTCCCCCGACACGCTGGCAAACAACGCCATCTGTCCGTCTCACTACATGGGCGTCGTGGAGATGTACCGCACGACGGGCGACCCTCGGTATCTGGAATTGGCCCGCGGTCTGATCGACATCCGGGATCGCGTCCAGGCGGGCACGGATGACAATCAGGATCGGATCCCCTTCCGTCAGCAGACGCAGGCGGTGGGACACGCGGTCCGCGCGAACTACCTCTGTGCCGGCGCGGCCGACGTGTACGCGGAGACGGGCGACCCCTCCCTGCTCAGCGCCCTGGAGAAGATCTGGCTCGATGTCGCTTCGCGGAAGATCTACGTGACTGGGACCACCGGCGCACTGTACAACGGCGCCTCGCCCGACGGCGCGAAGGCCCAGTCCACGATCCAGCCTGTACATCAGGCCTACGGTCGGGCGTACCAGTTGCCCAATCTCACCGCACACTGCGAATCCTGCGCCACGGTCGGCTTGATCCTGTGGAACTGGCGGATGCTGGGCATCACCGGCCAGGCCCGCTTCGCCGATCAGCTCGAGCTGGCCCTCTACAACGGCCTGCTGGCGAGCATCAGCCTGGACGGCAAGGGGTTCTTTTACACGAACCCCCTGGCGCGCGTCGACGAACTGCCGTTCGAACTCCGCTGGTCGCGCCGGCGCGAGCCGTATATCAGTTGTTTCTGCTGCCCACCCAACGTCGTGCGGACCATTGCCGAGACAGCGGCCTACGCATACAGCGTGTCTGATCACGGGGTGTGGGTCAACCTCTACGGCAGCAACGCGCTGGACACCCGTCTTCCCGGCGGTGCGCCTGTCAAACTCAAACAGCAGACCGATTACCCGTGGGACGGCACGATCCGCATCGCCGTGGATGCCGCACCGACGACGCAATTCTCGCTGTTTCTGCGGATTCCCGCCTGGGCCCACGGCGCTCGCGTCGCGGTCAACGGCAAACCTGTCGGCAAAGACCTTCAGCCAGGACAGTACTTCGAAATCCGGCGATCGTGGTCGGCCGGCGACCGGGTCGAGCTGGTCCTGCCCATGCCTGTGCAACTGCTGGAGGCGCATCCGCTGGTCGAGGAGACGCGAAACCAGGCCGCAGTGCGTCGCGGGCCGATTGTCTATTGCCTGGAGTCGGTCGATCTCCCTGACGGCGTCGAGATCGCCGATGTCACAATCTCTCCCGATATGCACTTCGAGACGCAGCACATCGCTTCGCTTCTGGGCGGGGTCACCGTTCTGGAGGCGAACGCGAGAGCCGTGGAGAATCGCGACTGGAACGACGCCCTCTATCGACCCATCGCGCGTCTCGCGCCGAAGACCATCGGAATCCGTATGATCCCCTACTACGCCTGGGGCAACCGCGGCGATTCCCAGATGACCGTCTGGGCGCCTCTGGCCGCCGAGGCGCCGGGCGATCCGATGTTCATCCTCGACGCCCAGGCGTTCAGGCACCACGTCGAATTCTTCAACGACATGGAGCCCGAGAGCATCGTCAACCACATTCCGAACCGCCAGTCGTGGTCGTGGATGAAGGACAACGTCCCGTTCTTCGAGTGTCCCGACAAGGGCTTCGAGCAGGTCTACTACTATCGCTGGTGGACGTTCCGCAAGCATCTGAAGAAGACGCCGGATGGCTTCGCCTTCACGGAGTTCCTCGACCAGGTCGGTCACAGCGGTAAACATAACACGATAAGCTGCGCCCTGGGACATCACATCAACGAAGGCTCCTGGCTCCGCGACAAGCGGTACATCGACGACTACGCCCGTTTCTGGTACATCGGCCATGACGGGGGCTTGCAGCCGCACTTCCACAAGTACAGCAACTGGGCGACGTCGGCGCTCTATCACAGGTATCTGGTCAACCAGGACCGCGCCTTTCTGGTGGATCTGCTCGATGCGTTCATCGCCGACTACCAGGGTTGGGTACAGGAGCGGGGCGCCGAGAACGGCCTGTTCTGGCAATATGATGTCCGTGACGGCATGGAGGAGTCGATCAGCGGCGGGCGAAAGATCCAGAACATCCGACCGCCCTTGAACTGCTACATGTACGCTAACGCCCTGGCGATCTCGAAGGTGGCCCAAATGGTGGGGCGCGACGATGTCGCGCGGGAATACGCCGAGAAGGCCGCCAGGCTCAAGTCGCTTATCCACGAGTTGCTGTGGGACGACAACGCGGAGTTCTTCAAGGTCCGCCGACCGGATGGAACGTTGGCCGACGTGCGGGAGGAGATCGGGTTCATTCCCTGGTATTTCGGGCTGCCCGAGCCGGGAGACGAGCAGGCGTGGCGGCAACTCCTCGATCCGCAAGGGTTCAAGGCCCCGATGGGCATCACGACGGCGGAGCGCCGACACCCGCAATTCCGCAGTCACGGCGTGGGCACCTGCGAGTGGGATGGAGCCGTCTGGCCCTTCGCGACGAGCCAGACGCTCGGAGCCTTGGCCAATGTGCTCCGCGATTATCCGCAACAGTATGTGAGCAAGGCAGACTACTTCGATGCCCTTGTGACATACGCGCGATCGCATCAATATCGCGGCAAGCCGTACATCGGGGAGTACCTCGACGAGCAGAACGGCGCGTGGCTGAAGCCGGACTCCAATCGCAGTCGCTACTACAATCACTCGACGTTCTGCGACCTCGTCATTACCGGCCTGGCGGGGCTCGTCCCCCGCGACGACGACACGGTCGTGGTCGATCCCTTGATTCCACCGGACACGTGGGACTGGTTCTGCCTCGACAACGTGCCGTACCATGGACGAACGCTGACGATCCTGTGGGATCGAACCGGCGAGAAGTATCGCAGGGGCAGCGGCCTGCAGGTCTTTGCCGACGGTGTGACAATCGCCGGATCAGACAAGTTGACCCGCGTCATCGGCCGGCTTCCGTGACGCACAAGACGAATGGGGAACCACGGTGCTTCTATGGAGCCAACTGTGAAGAGTGTCGTCGGGGGCGAGGGCAAGCCCTTTTCTCAGTCCGTCGGTGTGATCGGACTGGGTCTGATGGGCATGGCCCTGGTCGAGCGATTGCGGTCCGGCGGACTCGAAGTATGGGGATACGACATCGATCCCCGCCGGAACGATCTCCTCGTCCGATTCGGTGGCAGACCCGTTTCGAGGGCGGCGGACATCGTCTCTCCCTGTCGCAGAATTGTTCTGAGCCTGCCGGACAGCGATGTTGTCGAAACTGTGTCTGTCGACGTGGGCCCGTCCCTGGTCGCCGGACAAATCATCATCGATACCTCGACGGGCGATCCCGAACACGCCGCAGCCATGGGCCGCCGGTTGGCCGAACGGGGTATCGACTACCTGGATGCCACGATCTCGGGAAGCAGTCAGCAGGTGCGCGACGCACAGGCGGTGGTTCTCGCGGGCGGTCCGGCTGCCGCGTTCGAGCAATGCCAGGACCTGTTCGGGCTGTTTGCCCTTGTACCTTCCGGAGCTGTTTCCCACGAAGGTCCGCGCCACGGGCAGCGGCATCGCGTATAATGTCGGGCGTTTCGCCACTGCCGGCGGGGTCTTCGCCGCGGGCACATTGGCCGTCTGGTTCGGCGGCGACTTCGCCAAGATGGGTGCCGTGATGGGTCTGATCTACTCGCTCGGCATGGTGGCCGTCTGGTGGGCGCCGGAGACGTCAAACCGGGATCTGCCCGATTGATTGTGGAGGTGACAACCTATGCGGATAAGAGTCGGCCAAGCGATGATGGCTCTGCTCTGTGTCGCGACAACCGCCGGCGCGACGGAGCCTGGGCGCCGCATCGCGTTCCAGCAGCAGGAGGGCCTGCTGTCGATTCGCGTGGACGATGAGCCACTGGCGATGTACGTCTACCGTGACAAGGAAGTTCTCCGTCCCTACTTCAAAGACGTCTATGCGCCGGGAGGCGTCCAGGTGACCCGGTGTCATCCACCGAAGGAGGGCGCCGATCCGGCTGATCATGCGACGATGCACCCGGGCCTCTGGCTGGCGTTCGGCGATCTGAACGGCGCCGATTTCTGGCGGAACAAGGCGACCGTCGAGCACGCGGGATTCATCGAGGAGCCGCGCGCGGAGCGGGACAAGGGCACGTTCACCGTGCGCAACAATTACGTGGCCGGAGGGACCGTGGTCTGCCGGGAAGTCTGCACGTACACGTTCGTTTTGCAGCCGGCGGGCTATCTGATCCTGTGGGACTCGACCTTTCAATCCGAGCAATCCGGCCTGTGCTTCGGCGACCAGGAGGAAATGGGTTTGGGCGTGCGGGTCGCGACGCCGATCATGGTCAAGCCCTATGGGAGCCGCCATCGCCCCGGTCGCATCCTGAACAGTGAAGGCCGGCGGGACGAGAAAGGGACCTGGGGCGAACCAGCCGCATGGTGCGACTATGCTGGCTGGGTGGATGACGTGTTCGTCGGGATCATGGTCATGCCCGATCCACGCAACGTTTCGCTCTGCCGCTGGCATACGCGGGACTACGGCCTGATGGTTGCCAATCCATTCGCCCGGTCGGCCTTCAAGAAGGGGCCGGCCAACAAGACGGAAGTCGCATCCGGCGCCTCATTCCGTCTTTGTTTCGGCATCCTGATCCATGCCGCTCGCAGCGAGGAGGGCTTCGATCCAACGGTTGCCTACCAGGACTATCTGGCGGCGGCGAACGGGCCCGACAGGCAGAATGCGTTGCCCTAGCAGGCGTTCCGGCCTGATTCGCCGACGTATCAGACGTGCTTCAGTTTGGCCCGATTCTCCCAGATTTTCTCGATGGCGTCCGCGATGTCGGCCACTTCCTCCTGCGGCGCCAGCAGCGGACCCGAGGCCCAAAGCATCACCATCTCTTCGCACACCTGGTCGCACCTCGGGCAGTTGCACTCGTCCTTGAACCGGCGCAGACGCTCGGGCGAGTACATCGTCTTGTACACCCTGGAATTGCAGATCTCATCGATCCAGGGCTCTCTGTGCAGTCCCTTTGCGATGTACGGGCTCAGGCCGATCCCCTCGGCGTTGATGGCCTTGAAAAAGGTCGCACGGTCCGCGCCGTCGAAGTGCTCCTTGTGGTACGACATGGTGTAGAGGTAGAACGAACCGCTCTCGGTGCCCGGATAGAGCTTCTGCGGGGTCAGGCCGGGAATGCCCTTCAGTCGGGCGGTCAGATAGGCCGCATTGTCATTGCGTCGTCGCCATCGCTCGATCACCGTGGGGAACTGGCCGAGCAGCACTGCAGCCTCGAACTCGTTCATGCGGTACTTCGGTCCGATCAGTTCCGTCTGGCCCTTGCGGTTCGTGCCGTGGTTGTGCACGGTGTAGCACCTGTCCATGAGGGCTTCGTCGTTGCCGATGATCCCGCCGCCTTCGCCGCAGGCGAGCGTCTTGCTCGACTGGAAGCTGAAGCAGCCGAGATCGCCGATGGTCCCGAGCTTGCGCCCCCGGTGCTCCGCGAGGTGTGCCTGGCAGGCGTCCTCAATCACTCGCAGGTTGTGCTTCTTCGCGATGGCCATGATCGAGTCCATGTCACAGGGCTGGCCCATCATGTGGACCGGCATGATCGCCCGGGTGTTCTCGTTGATCTTCTTCTCCACGTCGGCGGGATCGAGCTGATACGACTCGACGTCCAGGTCCGCCAGGACGGGCAGTGCCCGCGCGGACAGGATGCCCTGGATCGTGCCCGGATCGGTGTAGGGGGACGTAATGACTTCGTCGCCCGGCCCAATGCCCAGCGCCTCCACGCACGTGTGCAATGCCTGGGTTCCGGCGCCGGTGGCGACGCAGGCTTTGGCGCCCATCAGCTTGGCGTATTCCTTCTCGAATGTGGGGACTGTGCCGGAGGCAGCCTGAATCCGACACCAGATGCCGCTCTTGGCGGTCTTGAGAAGCGACTCGGTCAGGTTCTCGTCCCAGCAGCAACTGGGCCAGTCCGGCCAGGGTTTGCCCTTCTTCCGCACCGGTTCGCCCCCGAGGATGGCCAACTGGCTCGCCTTCTTCGTGAGGTTTCCGTACGCGGGAATGCTCCTCGATGCCGCCGCGAGGGAGCCGGCCGAGACCGCAGCCACGAATTGCCGCCGCGTCAAATCACCACTCATCATATCCGCCCCTTTCAAAGAAGCCATACTTGCAGTGTGGAGTTTCAAGTGTGCAGTGTCAAGAGCGAACTGTAGAATGTCCGCGTGGCAAGTACCGCAGGAATACGATGGGAATACCGTGGAGCCGCTTATGACTTTGACCGCCATCGACTGGATCGTCATCGGGTCGTACTTCGTCGTCAGCCTGGCCATTGGAGTGGCCTACTCCCAACGCGCGAGCAGAAGCACGGGGGACTTCTTCCTGAGCGGGCGGGCCTTGCCCTGGTGGCTGGCGGGGACGAGCATGGTCGCGACGACGTTCGCGGCCGATACGCCGCTGGCGGTCACGGAACTGGTCGCCAAGAACGGCATCGCAGGCAACTGGCTCTGGTGGAACATGGTCTTCGGCGGCGTACTGGCCGCTTTCTTCTTTGCCAGGCTCTGGCGACGCGCGGGCATCCTCACGGACTGCGAGTTCGTCTCGATCCGCTACGGCGGTCCGGCCGCTTCCTTCCTCCGGGGTTTCCGCGCCGTCTACATCGGCATCTTCATGAACATCATCGTCATCGGCTGGGTGAACCTGGCGATGGTGAAGATCCTCGCCGTGATCTTCCCGAACCTGACGTTCTTCGAGCGACAATCGATCGATGTGCTCGGTTTTCACTTCTCTTCGCATCTGATTCTGGTGGGCATTCTCATGCTGCTGGTGGCGGGGTATTCGGCGCTCTCCGGCCTGTGGGGCGTCTCCGTCACCGACGCGTTTCAATTCGTCCTGGCGATGACCGGCTGCATTGTCCTGGCAGTGCTGGCCCTTCGAAGTCCCGAGATCGACGGGATCGCAGGCCTGAAGGCCAAGCTGCCCGACTGGGTCTTCCAGTTCACGCCGGAAATCCAGGGCGCCAAATCCGCCGCACAGGAGGCCGGCGGCCTGCTGCAGATGACCGTTCTGGCCTTCATAACGTATCTCGGCGTCCAGTGGTGGGCCAGTTGGTACCCCGGCAGCGAGCCTGGCGGCGGCGGATATGTCGCACAACGGATGATGTCCGCCAAGAACGAGAAGCACGCCCTGCTGGCGACGCTGTGGTTCAACATCGCCCATTATGCGGTCCGGCCGTGGCCGTGGGTGATTGTCGCGTTGTGCTCGCTCGTGATGTTCCCCGAGCTGGAGGAGAGCCAAAAGGGCAAGGGATTCATCATGATGGTCGGCCAGGTGATGCCGGTGGGACTCGTTGGGATGATGATCGCTGCCTTCCTCGCGGCATACATGTCCACCATCGCTACACAGCTCAACTGGGGCTGTTCCTACATCGTCAACGACCTGTACCGGCCGTTCATACGACCCGGCGCCGACGAGAAGTCCTACGTCCGCGTCTCGCGCGTCACAACCCTCGCCCTGATGGCCCTGTCGCTCGTTGTCACTGCCAAGCTGGAGACGATCACCGGCGCCTGGCAGTTCATCCTCGAATGCTCCGCCGGCATTGGGCTGGTGCTCATTCTTCGCTGGTTCTGGTGGCGGATCAACGCCTGGTCGGAGATCGCAGCCCTGATCGCGCCGTTTGCCTTCTATCCCCTCGCGAAATACGTGCTGCAGGTGAAATTCCCCGAGTCGCTCCTGGTCATCGTGACGGGCTCGACAGTCGTCTGGCTGGCGGTGACATTCCTCACACGACCGACGCCGGAAGACGTGCTGCTGGCCTTCTACAGACGGGTACACCCCGGCGGCGCCCTGTGGAAACCGATTTCCGACAAGCTGCCCGACGTCAAGAGCGACACCGGCTATTGGGTCTTGCTCGTGGATTGGCTGGCGGGTGTGGCGTGCGTGATGCTCTGCCTGTTCGGCGCGGGCAAGCTAATCTTCGGTGAAACGACGCTGGGCTTGTCGTTCCTCGGCGCGGCCGCAGCACTCGCCGTCCTCATCTACTGGCACCTGTCTCGCATGAGATGGGAGGAGTGGCCCAGCAGGTGACGGCCGGCGGCCCGAACGGCCGGCCGGTCATCCTGAGCGAAGCGAAGGATCTGAGTTGCGAACTTGGAGAACCTCTCCTTCGAAGACCGGAAGGTTCCCTTCGCTCACCATGACAAATCAGAATGAGCAGCATGCCTTGCTCATTGCTCGTAGCGGTCGCTGAGGTGGATGCGGACGTTCTTCCGGTAGGCGTCCGAGCCGTCTGGGGAGGTCATCCGGTCCAGTCGCCACTGGGTCCAGAGGATCTTGATCGCGACGGTCGCGCAGCCGGCCCCGGCGATGAAGAAGACCGCGGCCGCCAGGAACGCGAACAGCTCGGGCAACGCGAGAATCAGCGTGCCAAAGCCGATCAGCAACAGACCCACGACCAGAATCCCCGACGCCACGCTCCGCGACGCCTGTGACATTATCGTTGTGTAGAAGCGGAAAGGCATTCGGTTGTCTCCTATGGAGGGCGCCTGCGATCTTACGAAAAACAAGCGGGTCCCGTTCGGGACCCGCCTGAGACATCCAGTCAATTGCCAAAGGTCAGTACATCCCGCCGCCCGGAGGCATGGCAGGCTTTTCCTTCTTCTCGGGAATCTCGCTGACGACCGCGTCCGTGGTCAGCAGCAGCGACGCGATGGAGGCACCGTTCTGGAGGGCGGTCCGCTCGACCTTCGTCGGCACGATCACGCCAAACTTGATCATGTCGCCGTACTGCTTGCTGATAACGTCGTAGCCGAAGTTCTTCTCTTTGCTCTCGATCACCTTCTGTGCGACGATCGAGCCGTCGAGTCCGGCGTTGTGCGCGATCTGCTTGACCGGGGCCAGGACCGCTCGTCGGACGATGTCCACGCCGACCTGCTCGTCGCCCTTGGTCTTGACCTTGTCGAGAGCGGCCAGGCATCGGAGCATGGCGACGCCGCCGCCGGGGAGGATGCCCTCTTCGACCGCGGCCCGGCAGGCGTGCAACGCGTCCTCGACGCGGGCCTTCTTCTCTTTCATCTCGGCCTCGGTGGCTGCGCCGACGTTGATCTTGGCGACGCCTCCCGCCAGCTTCGCGAGACGCTCCTGGAGCTTCTCGATGTCGTAATCGCTGGTCGACTTGTCGATCTCGGCCTTGATCTGCTCGATGCGACCCTTGATGGCCTCGGTCTTGCCGGCCCCTTCGATGATCGTGGTGGTGTCCTTGTCGATCGTGACTTCCTTGGCCTGGCCGAGCTGGCGCAGTTCGACGTGTTCGAGGTCCAGTCCGAGGTCCTCGAAAATCGGCTCGGCGCCGGTCAGGACCGCGATGTCGCTGAGCAGCGCCTTGCGACGGTCGCCGAAGCCGGGGGCCTTCACCGCCGCGACTTGGAGCACGCCGCGAAGCTTGTTCACCACCAGCGTCGCCAGGGCCTCGCCCTCGACGTCTTCGGCGATGATCAGCAGCGGCTTGCCCTGCTTGGCCACCTTCTCGAGCAGCGGGACCAGCGACTTGACCGAGCTGATCTTCTTCTCGTGGACCAAGATGTACGGCTTCTCCAGCACGACCGACATGTTCTCGAGCTTGTTCACGAAGTGCGGGCTCAGATACCCCTTGTCGAACTGCATGCCTTCGACCAGCTCGACCTCGGTTTCGAGCGACTGGCCCTCATCGACGGTGATGACGCCGTCTTTGCCGACCTTGTCCATCGCCTCAGCCAGCTTCTTGCCGATCTCGAAGTCCTGGTTGGCCGAGCAGACCGCGACCTGCTCGATCTGCTTGCTCGACTCGACCGGAGTGCTCATCTTGCGGAGCTCCTCGACGATCGTCTCGACCGCCAGGTCGATGCCCTTCTTGACCTGCATTGCGTTGGCGCCTGCGGTGATGTTCTTGAGCCCCTCCTCGAAGATGGCCTCCGCGAGGATGGTGGCCGTCGTGGTGCCGTCGCCGGCGACGGTCGAGGTCTTCGACGCCACTTCTTTGACCATCTGGGCGCCCATGTTCTCATAGGCGTCTTCGAGCTCGATTTCCTTGGCGACGGTGACGCCGTCCTTCGTGACGGTCGGCGAGCCGAAGGACTTCTCCAGGATGACCACCCTGCCTGCGGGTCCGAGCGTCACCTTCACGGCGCTGGCCAGTTTCTTGACGCCGTCGCGGATCGCCGCACGGGCATCGGTTCCGAAAGCTATTTTCTTAGCTGCCATGTTTTCGCTACTCCTTCTTCACACTTAGGATCTACTTCTCGATGACCGCCATGATGTCCGACTCGTCCATGATCAAGAACTCCTTGCCGTCGATCTTGATCTCGGTGCCGGCGTAGCTGGTGAAGAGCACGAGATCGCCCTTCTTCACCTGGACTTCCCTGCGGGTGCCGTCTTCGAGCATCTTGCCCTCGCCCACGCTGACGACCTTGCCTCGTTGCGGTTTTTCTTTCGCCGTATCCGGAAGGACGATGCCGCCGGCCGTTTTCGCCTCCGCCTCCACGCGCTCCACGAGCACCTTGTCTCCCAATGGTCGAATCTTCATGTGTTCTTGCTCCTTTCCAGCAGATTATGGTATCCAATCATTCTTCAGCGGAGTTTTGGAAAATGGAGGATTGGGCCTGCTTTGAGAAGGAAAAATCTCTCAGTTGGATTTTTCCTTCTCAAACTCTTGCCGCGTAATTGGGATTAGACCAGTCGATTCTTCAAGGAAATCGAAGAACGAGATTTCCTTGAAGAATATAGGCCCAATCCTCCATTTTCCAAAACTCCTTCCTTATCTGGCAAACAGATCGCTGTTGTACCTCTTGAGGAACAGTCGGTTGAGCAACTGTTGCAGGATGTCCATGTTCACCGGCTTGGCGACGACGCCGAACGCGTCGAGCTGCAGCGCCTTGCCCAGCGTTTCCTTGTCCGCCCTGTGCGTCAGGACGATGCATGGCACCAGCGGGTAGTCCATCCGGATGATCTTGACCGTGGTCAATCCGCAGGACTGGACCGCATCCACATCCACGATCGCGGTATGGATTCGCCGGGTGGCGATGATGTTCACGAATTCCGCGGCGTTCTCGGCCATCAGGAGGTTGACGCCTCTGGGCTTGAAGATGCTGCGCACCGCGTCCGGCCAAGCCCAGTCCGCCGCACTGGCCAGTACATTCACATCGCCGACTTGTGACCATTGAGCAACCATAGTTACACCAGCTTGAGACAATGTTGCAAATGGCGTGCCAGCGGTCATTACATCACCATCCAAGCCGTAAAGCATTGACAAAGAAAGACTTAGGATGATGTGGCTGACGAGCAGCGTCTGGCAGAATTGCAGGCGGTCCTGCCTGCTCTGCCACGGTGGCAGTCAGTCGGGGGTGCCGGCCCAGCACGCGGTACCCAGACGTGAACCCGGTTAGCGGACAGCAGGAATGCTCAAGAGTCCGCAGAATGGTCGAGTTTTCCTCGCCCAACAAGGTTATACCTTCGTAGACGGCCGCGCAAGGTACAGAGGCACGCTTCTCTATGGGTATCCACACAGACGAAGAATTGATGGGCTTGGCGCAGAAGCAGGACGTTTCTGCCTTCGAGGAGCTGTTTGGACGCTATGAACAGCGGGTCTTCGGGTTTCTCTGGCGGCTCTCCGGCAACCGCCAGGAGGCGGAAGACGGGACCCAGGAGACGTTCCTGAGGCTGTGGCGGGCCCGGGTTGGCTACGAGCCGACCGGCAAGTTCTCCACGTACCTGTTTCAGATCGCCAAGAATCATTTCCTCCACGAGCGGCAGAAACGAGACCGGCGGAGAGATTCTCAGCAGCCAACCGGGCAGAATCCGGTCCTTGCGGCCGGCGAGCCGGCTTTCTGGGAGGAGGCGGATGGCCCCGCCCTCGCCGGTGAGGTTCAGGCCGCGGTCAGTCAGGCAATGGCCCGGCTCCCCGACGTCCTGCGGGTGGTCTACGTGCTGACCGAACAGGAAGGAATGTCCTACAGACAGGCGGCAGAGGTCCTCGACTGCCCGGTGGGGACCGTCAGCTCAAGGAAAGTCGAAGCCGTCAGGAGACTCCGCGAGTTGCTGCAACCCTTGAGGGACCAGTTCCTCCATGGTGCAGAACAATGAAAACATGAGTACAGGAATGAGTGCGAGGTGAACGAATGACATCGTGCGACAAATACCAGGCGGGGATTGTGGCCGTCCTCGACAACGAGGCCGGGGACGAGGACCTCCAATCCGCCGCGGGCCATCTGCGCGACTGCCCGCAATGCCGAGCGTTCTGTCTGGAGATCGTCGGTATCCGGCGGACTACAGCGTCCGCTTCCCTGCCGAGCCTGTCGCTTGCTGCAAGACAGGCGGTTCTCGCTGAAGTCAGGGACGATCAGTCTGGTCATGGCAAGTCGCGTGCGAAGGACGGGGCACGGTCTCTCCAGGTGGGAACCCTGATGCGCTGGGCGGCCATGCTGGCGATCGGCTTTCTCTTGATAGCGTGCTTCTCCCTGGGCCGGACAGCGAAGGACCTTCGGACCAGGCTCGGGGCAGCCGAACGACAGGTGGCGGCCATCCACGAGCAGGAAAGGCTTGCCGAAGCGGAGGAGCGACAACAGAAGGCGATTTCCGCGCTCTATTTCCGCATGGCGGAGTTGGAAGACCGGGTGGATCGGTCGTCGCGGCCGGAACGGGCCTCTCTTCCGGCACAAGTTCGCGACGGCCCTGAGAGGCAAAACGACCTTTGAACACTGTGGGCTTCAACAATGAATAGGAGATCAGAAAATGCGTACGCTGAGACTACTGTTCGTGATGATGACGCTCGTGATGTTCTCGAGCGACCTCCAGGCAGAGGAAACGTACCACCTCGTCGGAGTCTGGCCCGAAGCGCCACAAGGGTGGCACTTCTATCAACTGTTCGGCATCGCCATGGACAAGTCGGGGAATGTCTATGTCGGTGACAGTGGCAACTACCGCATCAAGAAGTTCGACTCCGAAGGCCGATTCATCACGCAATGGGGAAGCCCCGGCCAGGGAGACGGGCAGTTCAGTGAAATACACGGTGTAAGGGTGGGCAGCTCAGGGACCGTGTATGTCGTGGACGAAGATCACAAGGATGGCCAAACGGATACCAGTCGGATCCATAAGTTCACTCCGTACGGGCAGTTCATCGGGCTATTCAAAAGGACCGCTCCCGACGTCAACAGAGCAGAGTTGTCGATAGACGTGACTGAGGACGACAGAGGTAACATCTACATCCTTGCTGTTGATTACGTGAAGAAGGAGGGTCGAATCCGGCGCGCCGCGGTCGAGAAGTATTCTCGGGACGGGAAGTTCATCGCCCAATGGGGAATGGACGCCGGTAGCGGAGACGGACAGCTACAAATCCCGACGGCAATAGATGTTGATGGGAAAGGCAACTTCTATATCGTCGAGTTAGTCAATAGCCGTGTCCAGAAATTCGATCCTTCCGGCAAGTTCCTCATGAAGTGGGAAACGCTGGGCGAAAAGGAGGATCGGTTCCGTGGTCCTTACAGCATAGCCATCGACAAATCCGGAGACGTCTACATCCGTGACCGCAATGGCGTTCACCGGTTTACACCGGAAGGAGTGTTCCTTACCACATGGGAGATGAAGGGCGACCCACGGGGATTGGCCTTGGATTCCAACTCGAATGCCTACGTCACCAACAGGCGATCACACAGCATCTTGAAACTCGATAATACTGGCAAAGTGATAGCGCAGTGGGGAAGCGCGGGTACGGAAGTCAGTCGATTCCTGCAGCCAAGCGGCATAGTAGCCGACCCCTCCGGCCAAATCCTCGTCGCCAATGTCGGTAGCCTCGATATTCAGAGATTCACCAGCGAAGGCCGGTTTGTTTCCAAGTGGGGAGGCTGGACTGATTCAGAAGCGTGGAAGCTGGCGACAGATGCGTCCGGGAACGTCTACGCCGCTTGCGGGGACGCCAACGAGGTGCAGAAATTCGATCCCGACGGACGACTCATTTGCCGGTGGGGAAGCAGCGGCGGTGGCGACGGTCAGTTTCGGTGCATCTCGGCCGTCGCTCTCAGTCCCTCGGACGAGGTGTATGCGACAGATACTTTCAACAACCGCGTACAGAAATTCACCAGCAATGGAGAATTCCTGGCGAAATGGGGAACCAAGGGCGGGGGGGACGGGCAGTTTGATGGGCCGTTCTTCATAGCGACAGATAGTTCCGCCAACGTGTGGGTTGCGGACCAGCTTGGCAACGGCACGCACCGAATGCAGAAATTCGATGCCAATGGCAAGTTCCTGGCAAAGTGGATGAGGCCAATCATGAGACCTCACGGGACCAACTATCTGGGGGCGGTGGCGGTTGATTCCGCCGGGAGCAGCTACTATGCGTTTGAGAGTCGAATCGAGAAGTATGACGCCGAGGGCAACCCAGTCGGCAACTACGGTCAAAAGGAGTTCCCAAAGGACCAGCTTGGCCAGGTCTCAACCATGTGTGTTGACCAGGCGAGCTGTCTGTACGTCGCAGGTCCTGCCGACCCGAACGCCATTTCTCTCAGCGTCAGCGGTTCCATCAGGAAATTCGACGCCGACGGCAAATTCGTCACTAAGTGGACGGCGGAGAACACCGACGAGAAGACATTTCCAAACGGTCCGATCGCAGTGGATCGGGCTGGAAACATGTATACCATGTCCTGGGGCAGCCCCTCGATCCAGAAGCTCTCACCGAACGGAAGGCTGATGGCAGAGGCCCAGCTCGCCGCGCCACGGGAGGGCCGCTTCAGCAACCTCGGGGGCATAGCTGTTGATGACTCCGGCAAGGTCTACGCGGTGAACAGCGTCGACGTCGATTGGGAATGGAGCATCCCTTCGATTCAGGAATTCGACCCGAACGGCCAATTCATCACGATGTGGGAAGTGCCGGCGGCAGCAAAGGACAAACTCAAGTATCCGGTTCAGATCGCGGTGGATGGATTGGGCAATATGTACATTACCGATCAGAACACCCACTGTGTCCACAAGCTCGACGCGCAGGGCAAGTACCTCAAGAGCTGGGGCGAGAAGGGCACGGCGGACGGTCAATTCGACACGCCGGAAGGAATTGCGGTGGACGCGTCGAACCATATCTATGTCTGTGACCGCCAGAACTCGCGGATCCAGAAATTCGACACCGACGGCAACTTCCTGGCCAAGTGGGGCAAAGAGGGCAGCGGCGACGGAGAGTTCCACTTCCCGGCGGCTGTCGCGATCGATGGCAAAGGCAATGTCTTCGTCGCCGACAGCGACAACCACCGCGTCCAGAAGTTCACGGCCGACGGCAGGTTCCTGGTCAAGTGGGGCGAATTTGGAGAAGCGCCAGGCCAATTCAACGTGCCGCTCGGCATCGCCGTGGACAAGGAGGGCAACGTCTACGTCAGCGACAGCCACAACCATCGGATTCAGAAATTCGCCCCCGCTCGCCTGCATTGACACGGTCTCCCGACACGGTACAATCCAAGTCGTACACAATTGCACGAAATCGCCGTTGGAAAGACCGTTCATGAGAATCCAGGCATTGCCCACAGGGTTGGGCGTACTCCTTCTGGCCTCGCGGCCTCAGTATCTTGGAGCCAGCATTGCGCCGGTGCTGGTCGGCTCGACGCTCGGGTACGCCGTGACCGGGAGCTTCAGTGTGGGCCTGTTTCTCCTGGCGGCACTCGCCATCATGGCCCTCCACGCCGGCGCAAACGTCGTCAACGACTACTTCGACCACCTCTCGCGGAACGACTGGGTGAACGACAACCCGACCCCCTTCTCCGGTGGTCGGCGGTTCATCCAGCAGGGCATCCTCTCTCCCAAGGCCACCCTGCTGACCGGGCTAGCCTACCTGGCGGTTGGGTCGGGGATCGGCCTGATCCTCGTGGCCTTGACCCAGAGCCTGTTCATCCTCGGGATCGGCCTTCTCGGCGTGCTCGGCGGTTTCTTCTACACCGCCAAGCCCCTCCAACTGGGCTATCGCGGCGTGGGCGAGGTGATGATCGCCTTTCTGTTCGGCATCCTGCCTGTGTACGGGTCGTACTTCCTCCAGGCCAGGTCGGTCGATCTGCTCCCGGTGATCCCGGCGGGGATCGTCGCGATCCTGATTTTCCTGGTGATCCTGATCAACGAGTTCCCCGACCTGGCCGCCGACAGCCAGGTGCACAAGAGAACCCTGGTCGTTCTGCTGGGCATGGGTCGGTCCGCATGGATCTACCGGGCGGTCCTGGTGGCCAGCTACTTCGCCGCAGCCCTGATGCTGGCGCATCGGGTGACGTTCCTGGCCGGGACGTTCTATCTCCTGACGTTGCCGCTGGCTATCTTCGCGATGCGGGGCGCCAACAGCAGGGATCTGGGCGTCCGCGGTCAGTACGGCGCGAATCGCACGACAATACTGCTCCACACGGTCGGCTCGCTTTCGCTATCCGCCGGGCTGCTGGCGGCGGGCCTGTGGACAACCAACGGATGAGTGGATCGTGATGGACAGACTCGCCTTTGCAGACTCGTCACAAGAGTACCTCGACCGCTGCGGGCTTCGCACCTTCGCCCAGTTCTTCGAGGCCCAGGGCCTCGTCGTGAACAAGAACAACCGGCGCGATGTCACGAAGCTGACGCTGGCGGGCCCCCCTGCCAAGATTGTCTTCATGAAGCGGTTCCATCGCCCGCATCTGAAGGACGCTTTTGCCGCGTTCAGGAGGTTCGGCCGACCGATGTCCCAGGCGGGCGTGGAATGGAGCAACGCCAATCATCTGCTCCAGAATGGCATCGAAACCTACAGACCCCTGTGTTTTGGCGAGCAGGTCATGTGCGGATTCGAGCAGCGGTCCTTCCTGATCACCGAACAGCTCGAATCCACCTGCCTGATGGACCTCATCCTGGACCGGTGGCAGGACCTCGACCGGTCCGCGCAGGAGGGCCTCGTAATCGAGATGGCGAACCTGGCCTGCAGGATTCACGCGTTGAATATCTCGCTGCCCGACCTGGCGGTCTGGCACCTGTTCACCCCCGCCGCGACATTCGGACAACGGTACGAATTCAGCGTGATCGACCTCCACCGAATGATGCGAAACGTCCGCAGCACGTCCTGCAAGATCAGGGACCTGGGCAAGCTCCGATGGAGCATGGCGACGCGTTGCTTTGACGATTCGCTCAAGGATCTGCTCGTTTCCACCTACGCCGCCGGCACAGGGACAAACCCCCACTCGCTCGCCAGGGCAGTGACAGCCCATGTCAGGCGCCTGGACAAGATACACTCAGCCGACAGGTACTACAGGCATTCCGCCTGACAGGTCCCGTGCCCCAGCTTCATCCGCTCATCCCGAGACCAGCGGCACGCTTTACAGGACGTGGCACGGGACTATACTCTAGCCCAATATGGCAAACGACAAAGGGAACTCTGTGGGTCTGGTCGAGACCCGGATCATCCGGCTTGCTCCGCAGGACCAGCCTTTGCCGTTGGAGTGCGGCAAGACGCTCGGCCCGATCGACGTCGCCTATGAAACCTATGGCCAACTGAACGAAGCCAAGGACAACGCGATCCTCATCTGCCACGCGCTGAGCGGCAACGCCCACGTGGCTGGCTACCACGGCGCCGACGACAAAAAGCCCGGCTGGTGGGAGGGGATGGTCGGGCCGGACAAAGGGATCGACACGAACGAGTACTTCGTGATCTGCTCGAACTTCCTCGGCGGCTGCGCCGGGACCACGGGTCCCTCGTCGGTCAACCCCGCCACCGGCCGGCCTTACGGCCTGGACTTCCCTATCATCACCATCGCGGACATGGTCAAGGTCCAGAAGCTCCTGCTCGATGCCTTGGGCATCAGGCACCTGCTGGCTGTGATTGGCGGTTCCATCGGCGGCATGCAAACCCTCCAGTGGGCACTCGCCTATCCCGACATGATGGATGCCGCCATCCCGATCGCGACGACGACGCACCTGGGAGCCCAGTCCATCGCGTTCGACGCGGTGGGTCGAAACGCCATCCTGGCCGACGCGAACTTCGCAGGCGGGCAATACCACCAGGGCGAGGTTCCGGGGCAGGGTCTGGCCATCGCCCGCATGATCGGGCACATCACCTACCTCTCCGAGGAGGGGATGCGACAGAAGTTCGGACGCGAGCTTCGCGGTTCCGAGAAGTACAGCTATGAGTTCGACCCGGAGTTCGCGGTCGAGACCTATCTCGACCACCAGGGTCAGACCTTCGTCGACCGGTTCGACGCGAACAGCTACCTGTATATCACGAAGGCAGCGGACTATTTCGATCTCCCGAGAGACTACGGGTCGCTGAAAGAGGCCTTCGCAGGCGTGCAGGCCCGCTTCCTTGTGGTCAGCTTCAGCAGCGACTGGCTGTTCACGCCGGAGCAATCCGAGGCCATGGTCGACGCCCTCGTCGCCAACGGCAAGGACGTGAGCTACTGCAACATCGCTTCGGGCTACGGGCACGACGCCTTCCTGCTCGAAGACGAGAGATTGGGCGCGTTCCTGTCGAGTTTCCTGAGGGCGGCCCGCCGGCCGGGGGTGAACGCCGGGGCGCTGGGCGACTGCTGTAAAGGGCGATGCCGGGTCGCACGGTCCGAACAGGCCCATCGGACCCGCGTGGATTACGAGCTGATCGAGTCGCTGATCGGGCCGGGCAGCACGGTCCTGGACGTCGGCTGCGGCGACGGAGAGCTGCTGGCTCGACTGACCGCCGACAAGGGCATCCGCGGCAAGGGCATCGAGCTGAACGAATCGCTCGTTCTGGGCGGCGTCTGCCGGGGGATTTCCGTGGTGCAACGCGATATCGATCGCGGCCTCCGCGGCTATGGCGACAAGAGCTTCGACTACGCCCTCCTGTCCCAGACGGTCCAGACGATCAGAGACCCGGAGCGGGTCTTCAGAGAGCTTCTCCGCGTCGGCCGCAGGGTGATCGTCAGCTTTCCGAACTTCGCCCACTGGCGGTGCCGCCTGCAGATGCTCTTCTGGGGCCGCTCGCCGGTGACGCGAGAACTCCCCTTCCGCTGGTACAACTCGCCGAACATCCACTTCTTGTCCCTGAAGGACTTCGACGAGTTCTGTCGCAAGCTGGGCGTCACCATTGAGCAGAGAATCCCCCTCGTGGAAACGAGCGCCAGTCCGATCCGATTTGGCGCGAACTTGTTCGCCGAACAGGCGGTCTATTGTTGCAGGAAAGACTGATGGCAGAGATCGAACGCATCGGGGTGTCGTTGGACAAGGACCTGCTGGCTGATTTCGACAAGCTCATTGCCAAGCAGGGGTATCAGAGCCGCTCAGAGGCGATCCGCGACCTGGTCCGCCAGCAGTTGAGCCAGGAGCGTGTGTCCGACCCGCAGGCCCAGGCCGTCGCGGCGGTCTTCATTGTCTACGACCACCACGCCGCCAATCTCGCGGAGAAGCTGATCGCGATCCAGCACTCGCACCTGCTGCACGCGATCTCGTCGTTGCACGTGCACCTGGACCACCACGACTGCCTGGAGATCATCGTCCTTCGCGGTCAGGTCGGCGAGATCAACCGCGTGGGCGAGAACATCCTGAGCATGAAGGGCGTCAAGCTCGGACGGGTCAACCTGGTGGCCACCTGAGCCAGAGATTCCCCGCGATTGGCGCTTGACAGGGCATGGGGCAATCGGTTCTAATGGCCCGAACTTGGGCGATTAGCTCAGCTGGTTAGAGCGCACGGATCACACCCGTGAGGTCATAGGTCCGAATCCTATATCGCCCATTGACGCGGGGTTTTCGATGTGCGAGACGTCCCTGTGCAATCCCCGGTGAGCCGTAATGATCGGGTCGGCACGATTATTCCTCTTCCGTCTGTGCGGATGTGAAACACACCATCGAAATCAGGATGAGGCTCGCGCCGCTGATGAACAGGCCGATCCGCTTGGGGGGATCGCTGCACCGCTGAAGCCATTTCGGGATGGAAGCCTCGGCGGGCTCCTCGCCGAGATGATCTACCACGGCCTTGCGGGCGAGGGCGAGTTCCCGGGCCCGGGCTTTCGGATAGGCCGTATTCGGGTCCTTCCGCTCGGTCCCCAATGCAATCGGAGCGATCCGCTTGAGCAGATCGGGGTTGCCCTCCAGTTGCTCCAGGAGAACGTCGTATTCCGCGTTGAGGGATTCGAGCCGGCGGATCGACAATTCCGCCTGCCTGAGAGTCTCTCTATTGCGGCAATACCGGATCAAATCGTCGCACAGGACCGCGCCGCCGAGCGCTGCGGCCCCGCTGCTGAAGAACACCACGAAGACCAGGAAGCGAAGGATACTGTGCCGTTGCATGGTCCCCAGTTCGGCTCAAAGGCCGGTTGCGGCAATTGGATTCCGGGCTCAAAAACTGCGGCAGGCGTGGCCCTTCTCCATCGAATGGAAAGAGCCACACCTGCCGAATTGCATCTGGATCACACCGTTCGGCCAAGAGTCCTTCGGACAGAGCCCTCAGCCTGTTCGGTTTATCGGCCGTCGGCCGGCGTTCTCTGAAGGAATTCTTCAGAGGGCCCGCGCCCCGACCGGGGTTATACCGGATAGACCGGCAGTTGAGCCCGCAGCAGCTCGTAGAGCGTCTTGCCCTCTTTGATCGCATCAGTCGCGGTCTTCTGATACAGCGCCTGGAGCTGGTCGTAATCCATCTTCTTGAGGTCCGCGGCGCTCTTCTTCTCACCCTTGGCGTTGGCGGCCACGAACTTGGACATCGTGTCGGCCGACATCTCACGGATGAGCTGCCAGAGTTCCTTGCCCTGCCCGGCGGCCACCGTGCGGCCCAGGGCCAGCGACATGGACAGGATGGCGTTCATGCCGAGCACGCTCTTACGCTGCATGGCATGGATCTTCTTGTCCTTTGGGGCATCCTGCGGAATCCGGCCCATGCGAATGGCCTCGGCCAGTTCCAGACCCAGCAGTTCCTTGTCCGCGTCGAGCAGGCTGCCCAGTTGGCCGACCTTGCGGCCGACGAACGCTTTGGCGAGCACGCCTTCGATGTGGCTGACCGCGTCCATGCAACCCTTGCCGTCGTACCGTCGGGACTTCTTCCAGAGGGCCATGAGCTTCTCATCGTTCTTGGCCTTGACGTCCGCGACCTTGACGTCCTTTTTGAATCGGAAGGTGCCGTCGCCGACGTTCTTGAACATGTCCGGGTACTTCTTGGTCGTCTCGGAGGCCTCGATGATGCTATCGACGTAGTGAATGGCCTCGTCCTCGCCGGCACTGGTGCCCAAAGGAGTCGAGCCCTTGAAGCGGATGATGCCGCTCTTGCCGAGGAACAGCGAGGCAGCCGCCGACGGAATGCCGGCGTTGGTCGCCTCTTCGGTGCCGCTGACGGCCTCGATCGCGAGCATCTTGATGAGCAGGCCGGTGATATCGATATCGCCGGCATCGCCCTTGATCGCGACATCCTGGCCGGTCAGGGTCTTCACCAGTTCCTTGACGGTTTCCTGGGTCTCCTTTCGCTCTTTATCGGTCATAGCGCGTTGCGAAGAGCGGGCCAGAGCCAGAATCTCCATCACGCGGCCATACTTCTGCAGACGCTCGGTGTTGGCGCCGCCGCCGCACTTGACGCCGAGAGCATTCATCGCGGTTCCGATCTCCGCCTCGAACGGGTCGTTCGGGCTCTTGGAGCGGTGCGAGATGACCAGTTCGGCGCCGTAGCCCAGCGAGGTCAGCATGGCCAGCACGGTCTCGGACAGCGTGCCAATCTGGTTGGCCTTGATCAGAGTAGCGTTGATTTCGCCGTTCTTGGCGCACTTCTCGATGTTCGAGTCCTTCGTGGTGACCAGGTCGTCGCCGATGATGAAGATCTTGTCGCCAAGCTCCTTCATGATATTCTGCCAGCCCTGGTGGTCGCGTTCGCCGAAGCCGTCCTCGATGGAGAGGATCGGGATGCCGTCCTCCATGGCCTTCTTGAAGAGATTGAGGATCTGGTCGCGGCTCATCTCGACCTTGTCCTTGTCGCGCCAGAAGCGGTACATGCCGACGGAATCCGGCTCGCCGCGTTCCTCGCGATAGGCGTTCTCCAGCTCGGAGCAGGCGGGGTCCAGCGCGATGGCGACGTCCACGCCGGGCACGAATTCGCAGTCCAGAATGGCCTGCTTCATGAAACGCCACATCCGTTGCTCGGGCACCTGATCCGTGGGCTCCTTGTCAATGTACGGGGCGATGCCGCCTTCGAGACCGACGCCCATGACTTTCGCGCCCGGGGCAGACTCGATGATTTCCTTCAGACGGCTCTGGAGCTTAACCGTCATTTCCTGGGCGTCTTCGTAGGTTTTCGGCGAGAGCGGCATGAACATGCTCTCCTGCATGCTGATGTTGCTCTCGGGATATTCCTTTTCCGTGTGCCGGCCGCCCATCGCGCAGTTTCGGAATTGCCAGGGAGCGGCAACGCGGCTGCCATCTTTGAGGGTGACCGTCTGCATACGGGTGGTGAGCATCGTCTGCTTCAGTTTTGTGACGCGGGCCGTCCAAGCCTCGCCGGAGGCGGCGATCGCAGCGGCGCGGGCGGCGGCTTCCGCAGCGGCCTTCTCGCGGTTGCGGAATTCGCTCAACTTGCCCGGGTCGGCCAAGAATCTGTCCAGGAGGCCAACCACGCCCGGCGCCAGGAAGAACCGGCCGATGTAGATCATCCATTCCTGCCCTGCCAGCAATCCGACTGCGATGAAGAACGCGGCAATCGGCAAGCAGATCGTGGCCAGCCACTGGCTCCAGATCGGCGCGGCCGCCGACACCGCCAGATTGTACGGCGCATCCGGCGCGAAGTTGCCGTTCTCTTTCCTCACGCCGTAGAACTTGCCCCACGGAATCAGCAAGAGCATCTGGGCGTACAGGCCGAACTTGTTGCCGCTCTTGAGGGCGGCGTCGGCCTTCTCCTGCGAGTCCTTGTTGAGGGCCGTCAGCTTGGCGGCGGTCAGGAAGTGCCCCATCTCGTGGATCGCGATCGCGATGTGCCACGACAAGTACAGAATGGCCAACGACACGATGGTCTCGGCGCTGAGGAACATGAACTTCAGCACTTCGAGCTTCAGATTGGCCCCTGCGAGGGCCTTTTCGCTCAGCTCCTTGACGGGCAGGCTCAGCACAGACGAAATAAATGCGGCGTGGAACGAGACGAGCTTGTGGTTCGCGATGACCCAGCCGCGCTCCAGATACCCCGCAGCATTGACCCGAAATTCATCGGACGAAGCCGCAAGTTGGGGCCTGTTTCTATTCATTTCCACCGCTGACTCTTTCATTCTGGATGTCTCCTTCTTACCGTTCTTCTCATCTCATTTCGCCGCTGCAACCAAGACGGATGGCCTTGTGGGCATCTGCGGTCAAAGCGAGGTCGTACACTCCCCGCCTTTGGAAAAAGCAGCAGAATACTACTTCTCGCCTGCAACGTCAAGCATGGAATTGCGGTCCCGACGAGAAAAACTGAAGGGTCACCCCGCGATGAGATTGAGAGATTTGGGCTTGCGGATCTGAGCCAATTTGCCTATCATCGATCCCATCGTGGGGATGGAGTCCCCCGCAAACCGCCCGTCCGGCTGATGACTCCTACCGGCTCGGTCTGGCAGGGGCAGTACGCAGACATACCCAATTACTCCTTCCAGACAGGGGCAAGAAGAGAGAAGAACTAGGGATTCGCTGCCCATGCAGGAGAACATCTGGTTCATCACCGCCTTTTGGATGGGATTGGCGTTTGTTGCCCGGGGACATGGCATCGCGATCGCCTGCGAAACGAGATCGGGCCACGCGGCAAAGGCCATTCTGAGGTTCGCCGAAGAAGGCGGCTATGATCTGATCGTGGTGGGCCATAGCGACCACTCGGAACTGTGGGGCCGGTTGTTGGGCGATACCGCCGACCGGATCTGCGACCATGCGCCGTGCAGCGTGTTGATTGTGAAGAAATGAGTTCTGTTGGATTGGTTTTGCGGGCAGGTGTTGCTTGGAGAAACTCGTGTTGGTCATGTTCGGCGGCTGCCTCGGCGCCGCCAGCCGGTATGGTGTGAACCTGTTGGCGACAAGGCTCTGGGGGAGCGGATTCCCCTGGGGTACGCTGATCGTGAATATGGTTGGATGCTTCCTGATCGGACTGGCATTCGGCCTGGCCGAGCGGATGGCCTGGCTGACGCCGTCGGTGCGTCTGTTCTTCGTAACCGGTTTTCTCGGCGCGCTGACGACGTTTTCCAGCTTTGCCGTCGAGACAGTGAATACCGCCGACGCGGGGTTCCGATCCCTGGCGGGAATCAACGTCGTAGCCAACAACGCCGGCGGACTGGTGCTGGTTCTGGTGGGACTGTGGTTGGCGAAGGTGCTGTAGAAAGGCGCGGTTTATGATGAACTACAAGACGATTCAGGTCCATACCAGCGAGGACATCCGTTGGCAGGGCAAGCCGCTGTCCGAGGCGATTCTGACGTTCGTTCGCGATTCGAAGCTGGCCGCCCGCTGCACGGTCGCCAGAGGGGTTGCCGGCTGTTACGAGAACGGCGATCTGGCCACCTCGAAGATCGAGATTCTCTCGTTCAAGATGCCCCTGAAGATCGAGATCGTCCTGCCGGCCTCGGAAGCGGAACGCATTCTGCCGACGATCCAGGAGATGGTGATCGACGGGATCGTCGCCGTCAACGATCTTGCGGTCGTTTCCCACAAGACGCAGAAGCATCTCATTCCCAAGCGTCTGCAGGTGCGGGATGTCATGACGCCCTCGCCGCAGAGAGTCCATGCGACGACCCCGGTCAGCAACGTGGTTCGAATGCTGCTGTCGGGCGGGTTCAACGGCATCCCGGTGGTGGATGACCTCGACAGGCCCGTTGGCGTCATTACCCAGGGGGATCTGATCTCTCGCGGCAAGATGCCCGTACGACTGGGTTTGATGCAGCAATTGGGGCAGGAGAATCTCGACGCCGTCCTCAAAGAGATGGCGGACATGACAGCCGGGCAGGTCATGACCAAACCCGTCGTCGCCATCGCCCAGGACAACCTCTTGACGGCAGCGGTGGATCGAATGCTCCTCAACAATCTCAAACGTATGCCGGTGGTGGACTCCGAGGGCAGGCTGGTTGGCATCCTGGCGCGTCTGGATGTCTTCCGCACCATTACCGCGGAGATGCCCGACTGGCAGGCCATGCAGGCGTGCAACGTCGCGCTGACCGATGTATGCCTGGTGAAGGACGTCATGCGGCGGGATACGCATACGGTTACCGCCGGGACCTCTCTGGAAGAGGTCATGCGGGTCATTGACTCCAACGACATCCAGCGGGTGGCGGTGGTCGCCGACGACGGGAAGTTCCTGGGGCTGATTTCCGATCGCGACTTGCTGCGCCTGTTCTCCGGGCACAGGGTGGGCCTCTGGGACCGCCTTGCCAGCAAGCTGACTTTCACGGAGTTGGGCAAACGCCACAAGGCCGTCGTCGAGGAAGCTCGCAAGCGCACGGCGGGCGAGATCATGAAGACGGATCTGGTCACCGTAGGCCAGGATACCTCGATTGACGAGGCGATCGGGTTGATGACCGCTCGCGGGATCAAGCGTCTGCCGGTGGTGGGTCCCGACGGCGCGTTCCTGGGAATGGTCAGTCGGGACTCCCTGTTGCGTGCCGCGATCACGAGCGGCGAGGAATCGGGATATGCTTCCGTTGGGTGAACCGGCAATGAAGACAAGTTCGCCGTTTCAACTGCTGTTCTTGTTCATCGTGACGATCCTTGGGACCGCCAGTGTGTGTGCCGGCCTGCAGGGCGATGCGTCGCCGTGCGTTCATACTGGAGCAGTGGATGCTTCTGCGGCGGCGGCTCTTGACGGCGAGCATTTCGTTGCCGCCAGCGACGAAAACAGCGTCCTTCGGGTGTATGGCCGACAGCGCGGCGGTCCGCCGCTGCAATCCATCGATCTGGCTCGGTTCTTGGGTGTTTCCGTCACCTCGTCCGAGACGGATATTGAGGGGGCCGCGAGGATTGGCGACCGGATCTACTGGATCAGTTCGCACGGCCGGGACAAAGATGGGAACGTGGATCTTGCACGCTACCGGTTTTTCGCGACGGAGGTCCGGGCTACCGAGCGAGGGATCGAATTGCTGCCAGTTGGCAAGCCCTATCGGGATCTGCTGGCGGACTTGCTCGGCGAGAGGCGCCTCCAGTCCTTTAAGCTGGCGGCGGCCGCGACGCTGGCTCCAAAATCTCCGGGAGGCTTGAGTATCGAAGGGCTCTGCGTAACTCCCGAAAAGCACCTTCTGATCGGGTTTCGCAACCCGATCCCGGGGGGCCGGGCGTTGCTGGTGCCGTTGTTGAATGCCGATGCCGTCGTTCAGGGGGAACGGGCGCAGTTCGGGGCTCCGATTCGCTTGAATCTGGGGGGACTGGGAATTCGCAGTATGGTCTCCTGGGAAGGACAGTACCTCATTGTCGGCGGGTCGTATGATGGAAAAGGGCAATCCCGCTTGTATCGCTGGGCGGGCGATAGCAGGGCCCCCAAGCTCCTGCGTCACGTCTCGTTCAAGGGTTTCAATGCCGAGGCAATCGTTGTCTACCCTGATGAAGGGCTCAGGCGAGTCCAGCTTCTGAGCGATGACAGCAATCGAGCCGAGAATGATCGTGCCGGCAAGGGCAAGACAGGGTCTCAAGAGAGGCAGTTCCGCAGCGTGTGGGTCAAGCCGCAGTGAGATCGCAGACTACCACGGCTTTTTGCAGGATAGGATAACTGAGTGATGTCTGATCAACTGCCGATTGCGATGGGCGGCAGCCACCGAAGAGGGATTGCTGCGGCGCTTCTGCTCTTTGACCGGATGCTTTGTGAAGTCGAGGAGTATGCCTATGGGCGGGAGGTCCGTTCGGTCCTCTACGTCGAGCACAACACGCTCTCGGAAAGCCAGAGGACTCGGTTGCTCGCGGAAATATCGCGGATTCGCCGCGTGCTCCAGGAACTCAAAGACGGCTTGGGATTGGAGGCAGAGACAGAAGATGTGGGGCGTAAGATCTGGGGAGAATGCTCGACGTTCTGGGAGATTCTTGTCGAAACGAAGAGTCGATTCCTCAGACGATACGGCCAGCCGCCCGACGATCTGGCCAAGTACCTGGACCCTCGGATTGATGCTCTGATCGGGCATCTGCGGAACCTGACGGAACCACCATGCACCAATACGACAGAAGCACACCCCGAAAGCCATGATCCATAGAACACCCATAGTCCTGGACCAAAACGAGCGGCGGGAGAATGCCCTGCGACCCAATCCGCATCTGGGCTACGACCGCGATGCGCTGGGTATGCACCTGATGTCCCGTGAGGCTTTCTGGATTGCGGAGGCACAGTTTCGGCGGGCCGCTTGGTTGAATCCTTCCGAGGCACAATTCCAGAACCACTTGGCGTGGTGTTTGTACAAACAGAACAAGTATATCGAGGCGCGGGAATGGGCGCAAGAATCGCTCGGCCGAAAGGACGATCCCAACACACGACTCCTTCTGGAGTTGATCGGCCTGAAATTGCGTGTCCCATGAGGATGGACCATGCCTGAACGAGAACCCATTGTGGCGGGCGTTCCAGGAGAACGCCCGACGGCAGTGTCACATGTGGTGCTGAATTTCAACGGACCCTTGCTCGCGGCGCAATTCTCTGCCCATCGCAGATGACGAGGACGAAGTCATGGTTATCAAGACCATTGTGGCAGTCGCTTTCTTGGTGGCGTGCGTGGTGGTGATGAACAAGGTGTATTGGATGCTCGAGATGTGTGTGCCCACTTCTCGGGAGGAAAAGGCAAAAGCGAGGGCTCGGCGCTGGAAGGGCGCCGTGGCGGCGGTCGTTGTCGGTGCGTGGGCCTGCGGCGCCTGTATCGCCTTTGGCTTCGGCATGCCGAAGGTGCTGTATGCGGTAGTCTTCGCAGGCCCTGGCGTCATCAGCCTTCCGGTGCTTGCCTGGGTGTTCCTGGTCTATTAGGCCGCTCAGAAGTGATGGATCATTCCGGCCAGGTGCGGTGTTGGTGACCGTTTGCCGATCCCTCCTCGGATTCCGAGGGGGGGTATTCTGTAAGTCTTTGTTGGACAAGGTATTACGGTCGATCTGGCGGCAGGCCCAGTCCGTTGCCCCGCTTCTTTCGCCGCGGCATTTCCATCTTCTTGCGGAAACTGCAAGAAACCGTGTAACAGTTCGCGCTTCTCAGCGTCCATTGTGGTAGAGACACCACACGATTGCGGCCTTTCTCGCGATTTGCTGCCCGTGACTGTACTTGCCTCCTTTTGACAGGGCCGATTGAGCGGAGATCGGCCTTTCTTCTGCACCCGCGAGCCGGGTGTTTCGCCCGGTGTTTTCCCTGTTGATTCCGCGGGCGGCCGTGCGTATCATGATTTGCTTATGCGAATTCCATTGACGAAGTACGGATTGCCTGAGGTAGTCGTTTATCCGGCGGTTGTCCTGGTGTTGATGGCCGCCGTAGGTGTATTCGGGCCTGGGTTGGCGCCCCTTTGGGGGGTTGTCGCCATCGACGCGGTTCTCGCGATCATCCTGGCGTGGGCCCTGATGTTCTTTCGAGACCCGCGACGGGAACCGCCGCGGGACGAGAGTCTCCTGCTGTCGCCGGCCGACGGCACGATCACCGATGTGGGAATGGTCGAGGACGCCGAGTTCATCGACGGTCCGGCCTTCCGCGTCGGGATCTTCCTGAGCATTTTCAACACGCACATCAACCGCGCGCCGTGTGACGCGAAGGTCGAACGAATCGTCTACCGTCCCGGCAAGTATCTCAATGCGATGAGTCCGCGGGCGGGCCAGGTGAACGAGTCGAACAACCTGTCCATGGTGCGAACGAGCGAGCCCCGGGACAGGTTCCTCGTCCGTCAGATCAGCGGGGCCATCGCCCGTCGGATCGTCTGCGCCGCCCAGGAAGGCCAGCGACTCACCGGCGGTGAGCAGTTCGGCATGATCAAGTTCGGGTCTCGAACCGAGCTGTATCTTTCCGCCAGCGAGAGCGTGGAGTGCCTGGTTCGCATCGGGGACAAGGTCAAAGCGGGACTCACGCCGCTGGTGAAGTATGCGCCGAGGTCGCCGCGGAAGCAGCAGGAGAACAATGAGCGGTAGACATCGAAGAATGATGGACGACAAACCGAGGCGACCTTTGTTCCGTCGTGTGCGAAGGCATCGCGTCAAGTACGTCACCCTCCTGCCCTCGCTGGTTACGCTGCTCAACGGAATCCTCGGGTTCACCGCCATCGTCCTGGCGAGCAAAGCCCACGAACCGGCGGCAGGGAAGATGTCCTGCTTCGCGCTGGCGGGATACGTGATCGTGCTGGCTATGGTCGCGGACATGCTGGACGGCCGGCTGGCGCGTATGAGCCAGAGCACGTCGAGTTTCGGCGGTCAGCTCGACAGTCTCTGCGATCTCGTCAGCTTCGGAGCCGCGCCCGCTTTCATCATGCTCCGGCTCGTCGAGAACGAATTGCAGCTCCACGAGATCTTCTGGGGCGGTCTGATTCACCGGTTCATCTGGCTGGCGGCGCTGGTGTACTTCAGTTGTGCCGCGATTCGACTGGCCCGCTTCAACGTCGAGAACGACGAGAATGAGGTCTCGCACATGAGCTTCGCCGGCCTGCCCAGTCCCGCAGCGGCCGGCGTCGTCGTCAGTCTGATCATCTTCCACCAGGAGCAGGTCCCCACCCTGAGCCTACTGGTGTATGCGCTGCCGCTGGCGACGCTGGGCGTCGGCATCCTCATGGTGAGCCGGCTTCGGTATCCGCACATCGTGAACGTGTATCTCAAGGGCAGACAGCCGTTCGACTACCTCATCCGGCTCCTCCTGCTCCTGGCGCTGGTCTGCTTCAGCAGCGTGCAGACAGCGATGGTCCTGATCTTCGGGTACTTCGCGGCCGGCAGCTTCTTCAGATGGCTCTACGGCAGGATCTTCCCCAGGGCACGCGTAGTGCCGCTTCCCGGCCAGGAACCGGCCGCGGACGGCGCGCCTCATGCTGGCGTGTGATGAGCAGGACGGATCAGTCCATCAGGGCATCGGCTGGAACGTAGCACGCCCCTGCGGGCGCGGGGGATGGTTGCACGCCGCTGGCTTGGTTGATCCTGTGGTAGTGATCCACCACGCCGGCCAGCCGGCCGAGCATTTCCCGACCTTCCTCGCTCGCCTCCAGACCGACGATCTGCAGACCGATACACAGGGCCGTTCGGTCCGCCGTGGGCAGGACGTTCCGGATCTGGGCGTTGAACATCAGAGGCTGCTCATACGGCATCGGTGTGAATCGCACGCCCATGAACTGGCCCTTGCGGAAGTCCGTCTCGCTCACGGGACCGCCCGGCGCATCGGTCGCTCGCGTGAGAGGGACGACCGCCTGGGCGCCGCCGGCGGAGATATCCATCAGCCGGCCCTCGTAGTACGTATGGCTCTTCTCATCCGGCGAACGTTTGCCCGTCCGGTGCCAGAGCACGACGTTGACCTTCAGCGATGGCGGAACATTGACGCGGAAGTAGCTGCGCCGCTGGATCACCCCGATCCGCTCGGGCGCCGCCAGGACGATGGTCCCGCCTGCGTCCGGATCGGAGGACGGCTCCAGGTTCACGACCACCGTGTCGAAAACGAACTTGCCGTAGGCGTGCTTGAAGTTCATCCCGACCGGTTGGTCGATGCGGATGTTGATCGGGTGAGGTTTGCCCGTCGAGTGGTACCCTTCGACGAACAGCTTGCCCGCGCCGCTCGTCGTGCCCGTCGTGAGCTGCTTCATGACCACCTTGGCCACGTGCCACTTGTCCTTGGACAGGTACGACATGATTGCGGGGGATTGGCTCTGGACCACCGCATCGAGCACCGTCCGGGACTCAGCGCCCTGGAGCATGACGATCTCACTCATATCAAACCTCCCGTGCCTACGTCTGTGAACGCCTGTTCCTGGCGGGCGCGCCGACCGGGTCCGCAAACGCAGCCCCTTGCGTCCGGGTTGGGACTCCGTACTGCGTCCCGGCCGCCCCCCAGCAGGGCATAGAGGACCCGTCGAAACGAATCCATCTAGAACATATGTACTAAATCGGCCAACGCCAAAAACCACATAAGCTTTTTGCCAAATCCGGTCCGTCTGCGTGGGCTCATGGCTCACGCAAATGCACTTGCTCCTTGCAGTCCACGGTTGCACGGACGCTTGGCTTCGGATACTGTGACTGGAGACCGCCGGGTCGTCTATCGGTCCCGCATGGGGGAGTATTATCAGACGCATACTTGGCTATCAGGAGAAGCAATATGAGGATGCAGCGCGCCGGGGCAACCACGCTCATCGCATTGGGCCCGCCTGCGGGAAGGCAAGCTGGACAAAGGCGTCATTCGCTCCAACACGGGCAACGCGTGCCGAGTCCGGACGGACGTGCCCGTCCGCGTGAGCCTGGCCGGGGCGCCGGTGAAGACCGTCGAGCCGAGCGACGGAGTCGTGGAATTCGAGACCCAGGCGGGCCGGAGCTACGTAATCGATGCTGAGGACCGTTGAGCCGGCGCGATTGCGGCAGCTCGGACGCACAAAGGGGTGAAAGGGATAGGCAACGATGCCGGTCGAACTGGGACTCGGATTGGTCTGGTATGCGGTGTTCGTGATCTCGACGACGTGTCACGAGGCCGCCCATGGATTCGCCGCGATGGCGCTTGGCGATTCCACCGCGCGAGACGCCGGCCTGGCGACGCTCGACCCGGTTCCGCACATCCAGCGATCGCCCATCGGAATGGTGGTCATTCCCATCGTGTCCTTCCTGTTCGGCGGCTGGATGATCGGCTGGGCGAGCACGCCGTACGATCCCTACTGGGCGATCAGCAACCGCAGGAAGGCGGCCTGGATGGCCCTGGCGGGTCCGGTCGCCAACCTGGCCTTGATTCTCCTGGCCGCGATACTCATCCGGATCGGCGTGGCCCTGGACCTGTTCATGGCGCCCCTGGAATCCGCCTGGACTCAGGTGACCGTCGCCCGGTCCCCGGGCCCGATGGCCGGCGTCGCAGTCGTGGTCAGCGTTCTGTTTTCGCTGAACTTGATTCTGTTGGTCTTCAATCTGCTGCCGCTGCCCCCGCTCGACGGCAGCGAGATCCTCACGTTGTTCCTCGACGACCGTGCGGCGGCTCGCTATCGGGAGTTCATGGCCCAGCCCGCTGCGGGCATGGTCGGTCTGGTCATCGCCTGGAACGTGATCGGCGGTCTGCTCGGCCCTGCTCACGGCCTGGCTTTGAACCTCCTCTATCCCGGCGCCGGATATCATTGACCCGATGCCACAGCATCGGGTTGCCCTTTGCCGAAAGAGTGAAACCTAATCGCGGGTGCGATTCATGTTCGCGGCGCGGAATGGGCTTGACAACCCGACGCAGATGTGCTTTGCTTTCGTAAGATGGGTAGGCGATTCGGCAGCACGGACCTGTATCCTCAGATTTGACGGCATTCTCAACTTAGACGGTTTCATCGTCTCGTGAACGCGTGCCCGTGCGCCGGTCGTGTGGCCGGCGCGGGGTGATTCTCTTCTTCTCGATCCGTATAAGGAGACGCATCATGAACGAACAAGCTCTGAGCAGGGGAACGAACCGACGTGAAATGTTGAAATGGTCCGGGATGGGTGTGCTCGCCGGCGCGGCGACCGGCGTCGTGACGCCGGGGAAGGTCCGCGCCGACGCCGCGGAAGCCAAGATCCTCCATGCCTCGTGGATTCATGGCAACACCATGGCGATCGAGTATCCCGATCGGATCGCCTTCCAGGAGCACGTGGGCTACCACTTCGAGGTCGAAGGCAATCCCGGCACCTCGAACTGGTTCCACTTCTCGATCCCGACGCCCGTGATCATCAACGACGTGCGTCTGCGGATCAAGGCAGCCATGCTCGTGTTCGCGACCGACTCCGTGGACGCCTTCGTCCGAGACGTACACGTCTACGACGGGAGCAAGAGGATCGGTGTCTTCGACGACGTCTACCTCTCGGAGAACGCGGGATTCGTCAAGTTCGACCTGCCGGACCGGCCACAGGTCTTCTGGGGCATCGGAATCTCCGTCGGCGTCGGCTTTGGCGTGGAGATGATGGGTCATCGCATGCGTTTCCTCTCAGCCGGTTGCGACTTCACGCTCCAGGAGCCCGAGCAGTAGACGCTACATATCTGTTGAAAAAAACGCCTTGCCCGACTATCCTACTGGGTCACAAGGGAGTGCCTTGCGGCGCCCTTTTGGAGAATGAGGCATGCAGCAGCGACAGTTGGGCAAGACGGATATGCGGCTCACGACGGTGGGCCTGGGCACTTGGGCGATGGGCGGGCCGTGGCAGTACGGTTGGGGCCCGCAGGATGACGACGAGGCTGTCGCGTCGATCCTGGAGGCCCTGGATCAAGGGATTAACTGGATCGACACCGCACCCGCTTACGGCCTGGGCCACTCGGAGGAGCTGGTCGGCCAGGCTCTGCGCCGGACGAAGCACAAACCCTACGTTGCCACCAAGTGCGGCATCCTCTGGAACGACAAGAAAGAGAAGGTCGTACACCTGAAGCGCGACAGCATCCGCCGGGAGTGCCACGACAGCCTCCGGCGGCTCGGCGTCGAGACCATCGACCTGTATCAGATGCACTGGCCCGATCCCGACCCGGATATCGAGGATGCCTGGGAAGAGATGGCCCGCCTGGCGAAGGAGGGCAAAGTCCGCTACCTGGGCGTGTCGAATTTCAGCGTGCAGCAGATGGAGCGGGTCGCGAAGATCCACCCGATCGCGTCGCTGCAGCCTCCGTACAGCATGCTGCATCGCGAGGTGGAACGCGAACTGCTCGGGTATTGTGCCCAGCACGGGATCGGCGTGGTCGTCTACAGTCCCATGCAGCGAGGCCTGCTGACCGGCACGTTCAGCCGGGAGCGGCTCGCGACCCTGGCCCCCGACGACCACCGCAGGCGAATGCCGGAGTTCCAGGACCCGCAGCTCGGCGCCACGCTGGAGCTGGTCGAAGGGCTCAAGGAGATCGCCCGGCGCAACGGCAAGACCGTCTCGCAACTGGCGGTCGCCTGGGTCCTCCGCAGGGGCGAAGTAACCGCGGCCATCGTCGGCGCGCGTCGGCCCGGGCAGATTGCCGAGACCGCCACGGCCTCCGACTGGAATCTCGGCAAAAGGGATGTCGAAGAAGTCGAAAAGCTGCTGGCCGCGCGAGACAAGAAGCTCGCCGACGGCATATAGGTCCTGTTCGTCCCATTTGTCCTGTCCGTCCGACAGAAGGAAACACGATGTCACAAGAACAGAATGTGTACACCAGTCCGCTCGTCGAGCGAAACGCCTCGCGGGAAATGGCGGAACTCTTCGGCGCCCAGAAGAAGTTCAGTCTGTGGCGACGGCTCTGGCTGGAGCTGGCCAAGGCCGAGAAGAACCTCGGCCTGGAGATCCGGCAGAGCCAGATCGACGAGATGGCCAGGCACCTGGACGACATCGACTTCGACAAGGCGGCCGTCTATGAGCGGCAGTTCCGCCACGACGTGATGGCGCACGTCTACGCGTTCGGGGAGGTCGCGCCGAAGGCGGCTCCGATCATCCACCTGGGCGCGACAAGCTGCTACGTGGGCGACAACGCGGACCTGATCATCATGCGCGAGGCGCTGCGTCTGACCGCGGGCAAGCTGGCCGCAGTGATCGACCTGCTGGCGAGGTTCGCACGGGAGTATCGGGACATGCCCACGCTGGGCTTCACGCACTTCCAGCCTGCCCAACTCACCACGGTCGGCAAACGTGCCACGCTCTGGTGCCAGGAGTTCGCGATGGACCTCGACGAGGTCGAGCACCGGATCGAGACGCTGCCCTTCCGCGGCGTCAAGGGCACGACCGGCACGCAGGCCTCTTTCATGGAACTCTTCGAGGGCCGGCACGCCAAGGTCCGTCAGCTCGACAAGGACGTAGCTGCGGCCTTCGGTTTCAAGAAGGTCTGCGCCGTCACCGGCCAGACCTACACCCGGAAGATCGACACGCTTGTCGTCAACACGCTGGCCCTGATCGCGCAGTCGGCGCACAAGACGTGCAACGACCTTCGCCTGCTGGCGAACCTCAAGGAAATGGAAGAGCCGTTCGAGAAGTCGCAGATCGGCTCGTCCGCGATGGCCTACAAGCGAAACCCGATGCGGTGCGAGCGAGTGACGGCGCTGAGCCGGCTCGTGCTGAGCCTGTCCACCAGTCCCGCGATGACCGCCTCCGAGCAGTGGTTCGAGCGGACCCTGGACGACTCCGCCAACAAGCGGGTCGTGATCCCGGAGGCGTTCCTGGCGGTCGACGGCATTCTGCAGATCCTCCTGAACGTCTTTGACGGCCTGGTCGTCTATCCGAAGGTGATCGCGTCGCACGTGATGGCCGAACTGCCCTTCATGGCGACGGAGAACATCCTGATGGCCGCGGTCAAGGCCGGCGGCAATCGCCAGGACCTGCACGAGAAGATCCGCCAGTACTCGCAGGCGGCCGCCAACGAGGTGAAGAAGCTCGGCCGGCCCAACGACCTGATCTCCCGTCTTCGGACCGACGGCGCCTTTGCGAAGCTCAATTTCGAGAAGGTCCTCGACCCCGCGGCCTACGTCGGCCGCGCCCCTCAGCAGGTGGACGAGTTCATCCGAGGCGTCGTGACCCCGATCCGAAAGAGGTACGCGAAAGAACTCAACCGAAAGGTCGAGCTGAGAGTGTAGTGATTGATGATTTACGATTGACGATTTACTATTTGACCAGCGAAGCTCACGGCCCGATTCAGACGCTCGGTCGCTCGCCAAGAGTAAATCGTAAATAAAAAATAGTAAATTCCGAGGGTTTCCCCGTGACCAAGAAAGAGCTCATCCAGCGTATCAAGCAGACCGCGTACCTCGAAGGCGATTTCATTCTCCGCAGCGGCAAGCGGAGCAAATACTACCTCGACAAGTACCTCTTCGAGACTTGCCCGGACATCCTCAAGGCGCTGGGCAAGGAGTTTTCCCGGCACATGACCGACGATGTCACGCTGATCGCCGGTGCGGAACTGGGCGGCGTCGCGCTGGCCGCGGCCACTGCGATGGAGACGGGCAAGAACTGGATCATCGTCCGCAACAGCAAGAAGGACTACGGCACGAGCAAGCTCGTCGAGGGCGTCCTCAAGGCCGGCGACGTCGTCCTGCTCGTCGAGGACATCGCCACCACCGGTGGCCAGGTCCTCGAAGCCGCCAAGGTCATCGCCGACGCGGGCGCCAAGGTCAAGAAGATCGTCTGCGTCATCGACCGCAAGCAGGGGGCCCGCGAGAACATCGAGGGGGCCGGCTACACCTTCGAGTCGATCATCACGAAGGACGACCTTGGCATCATGGACTGATTGATGATGGATGATTGTTGATTGTTGATTTGCACGCCGCGCCGATGATGCCGATAATTCGGCTCGCGCTCGCAGCCTTCTTCATATCCCTGATTTCGAGCCAATCCCCTCTCGGGGTCCTGATGTGCAGAGTCGATGTGTCGCCGCCGATGGAAGTTGGTGCGTTGGCGACGATCATGTCGAGGTGCTTCTCGCGGAGCTTCCGCTCGGCATTGGCTCGCAGGTCGCGATCCTCCAGTGCGAAGCCGACGACGATCTGTGGCCCGCGGCCTGTGGCTCGTGACTTGGTCTTGTGTCTGCCTGCCCATTTCAGGATGTCCGGCGTCGGTTTCAGTTCCAGGACGAGTCTGGCGACCTGCTTCTTGAGCTTGGTCTTCGAGGGTTTGGCGGGTGTATAGTCGGAGACCGCCGCGGCCATGATCAGGCAATCGCACTTCGGGAACTGCTCTTTCACCGCTTGGAACATCTGGGCGGCGGTCTCGACGCGGATGACCTTTGCACCCGCCGGGGGCGTCAGGGCGGTCGGCGCGGTGATCAGCGTTACTTCGTGGCCGGCCCTCAACGCGGCGCGAGCCAGCGCGTAGCCCATCCGACCGCTGCTGGCGTTCGAGATGAATCGAACCGGATCGATGTATTCGCGGGTGCCCCCCGCCGTGACTAGAATACGCATAATCTGCCATTCCTATTCGCGATTCCCCGATGGGCCGCGATTCGGAAAGCCAATGTACCAGGGATGTCAAAACAGGGCAAGTTCTCCGGCGGCATGGACTCGCGGCAGACGTGCGGCGGGCTCCTGATGTGCGATAGCTCGTCTCACACAGGGAACCCAAGCCTGGCAAGTCTCGGGTTGGTAGTATCCTGGCGTTTGGGCCAGTTCACGACAATCTGGACGACCTCTCGCACGTAGGCGCATTCGCACTTGACGGGACAAGGACGCAGCTCCTCCTTGCGGAGACAGTACCCAGGACACTCCTCGCTCCCCGTCCGGCGATCCTCATACACCGGCCCGTCGTAGAGGTCCACGAACTCGCCGGCGTCCATCATGATCACAGCGCCGCAGCGGTGGCTGAAGAGAAATACTCCGGCGTGCAGGTCGATCAGACTGGCCCGATACCCAATCAGAGCCACATCAGCATCCGCGAGAAAATCCTCTCGTGCATTCCACGCGGCTTCACATGCTGAACAGCACCGGAAGACCATCGGATCACCTCTCAATGGAGCCCATCATATCCGTCTATCGGCCGCCGGCGCCGATGCGTTCAGAAATGGAGGTAATCCTATTGCTTATTCTCAGCGGCCAGTTCCTCGATGGCCGCGAGGATCTCCTGGGGCTCGGCCATTCTGCCGACGCCCTCTGTGCCGCAGGCCAGGCGCCCCGCCACCGGGCCGACGAAGCGGACGCCCATCGCCCGCAGGGTCTCGATGTTGCGCTTCACCGCGGGGTTTTCCCACATGCGGGTGTTCATTGCCGGCGCGAAGAGCGTCGGCGTCGCCCAGCAGACACACAGCGTCGTGCTGAGCAGGTCGTCGCAGAGGCCGTGGGCGGCCTTGGCCACGATGTCGGCGCAGGCGGGCGCCACGACCACAATCTGCGCCCAGTCCGCCAGCGAGATGTGGGCGCTGCTATGGTCCTGCGGGTTGCTCCAGAGGCTCGTGTACACCGGCGCCGCGGTGACCGCCTCGAAGCTCTTGGGCCCGACGAGCCGGCAGGCGGCTTCCGTCATCACTGTTCGCACGCTTGCCCCGGCCGCCGTCAGCTTGCTGGCCAGGTCCACCGCCTTGTACGCGGCGATTCCGCCCGTGACGCCCAACAGGATGTTCAAATCCTTCGGCACTCGTGTTCACTGTCCCGGGCACTCACAAGGAAGGACGCTTCTCGAACAGGCGATCCAGTTCGTCGCTGCGGCTCTCCACCTCCGCCTTCGGTTTGCGGACGTACGGCGTCTCGTCGACCGTGATCTTGTCCTGGAGAATCTCCTGGACCACGATCTCCATCATGGTCCTGCCCTCGGTGTTGTCGATCAGGGGTCGCGAACCCTGCAACATCTCGAGCATGCGCTTCTGGATCAGCGCCGCCAGCTTGAACCGACCGCCGACCTTCTTGACGATTTCATCACTCTTGAGTTCTTCCAGCATCTGTGTTCTCCAAATTATGCGTCCGGGGCGTTCTCGATGATCCGGATCACTTCATTGATCGCCTGGTCCAAGTCGTCGTTGACGACCATATTGTCATAGCATAGCGCCGCAGCGTCGATCTCGTTCTGTGCGGCCCGGAGCCGGCGGGCGACGACGTCGCCGCTCTCGCGACCTCGACGGCCGATCCGCTCCGCCAGCGTTTGCGAACTCGGCGGCATGATGAACACCATCACTGCCTGCGGATAGATCGCCTTGACCTGCCGGCCGCCCTGGACGTCGATCTCCAGGATCACGGTCCTTCCGGCCGCCAGGGCCTCGTCGGTCTTGTCGCGGGGCGTCCCGTAGAGGTTGCCGAACACCTCGGCATACTCCAGAAACAGGCCCCCCTCGATTCGCTTGAGGAACTGGTCGCGCGAGACGAACCAGTAGTCCCGGCCGTCTTGCTCGCCCGGCGCCTGGGGTCGGGTCGTCATCGAGACGCTCAGATAGGCATCCTTGAGCCGACCCATCACCGCCTTGGTGATCGTGCTCTTGCCGACGCCCGAGGGCCCGCTGATCACGATCAGCTTGCCGCGAGTTCTCTTCATTGGGTTGTCTGCCTGGACCATCCTACTGTACGCAGCATGTCGCGGCCTGTTCCGATGCCGCGGCCTCGTCACTCGATGTTCTGGATCTGCTCCTTGAGGCGCTCGATGCAACACTTGATATCCACGACCGACCTGGCGATATCGGCATCGGCGGCCTTGCTCGCCACGGTGTTCGCCTCGCGAAGCATCTCCTGGCTGAGAAAGTCCAGTCGCCGCCCGGCCTGCCCATCCGTTTTGCAGATCTGGCGAAACTGCTGCAAGTGAGCGTCCAGGCGGGCGATTTCCTCCGAGATGTCCGACCGGTCCGCCAGGATCGCGACTTCCCGCGCCAGGGTCTGCTCGTCGAGCTTGAGCTTGGCCTCCGCCAGCAGCTCCTCCACGCGACGACGGAGGCGCTTGGCGTACTCCAGGACCACCGACCCGCTCCACTTGCGGATGGCGTCCAGCTCCTGGGCCATGATATCACAGTGTTTGTCGAGGTCGGCCTGGAGGAAGCGGCCTTCCGCCTCCCGCATTTGCTGGAGCTTGTCCAGAGCCTGGCCGGTCAGGTGAACGACGAGCTGCTTGATTCTGGCACTCTGCTCCTCGTCCGGCTGCACGGGCTGCACGATCCCGGGCAACGCGAGCAGACCGGCCAGATCGATCGTCCCGGTCGCCCCTACCGACGAGCTGATTGCCTTCAGACGAGACACAATGGATGCCAGGGCCGCCTGGTCGATCTCGAACAAGGCCCCGGCGGAGGCGCCCCGGAGTCTCAGGACATAGTTCACCGTGCCGCGAGAGAGACGTTTCCGCAACTCCCGATCGATCTCCTCCTCCAGGAACGTGACGCCTTCCGGCAGCTTGATGATGGTCTTGAGATATCGATTGTTGACGGTTTTGACCTCGACGGCATAGGAGACGCCTTCCAGTTCACCGGCCGCTTCACCGTATCCCGTCATGCTGTTCAGCATCGGCATTCACTCTCAAAACATCCCTAGGATGGACGGACGCGCATCCGGCGAAGCACGCCCACGCACTCGCGTGGAGCGTCTGGGACCAGATGCCAACACAAGGTTCACTGGCCGGCTGACCCACTTGGTGCGGCGTCTCCAGTCACCGGCTGCGCAGCAGGTTCTGCCGCCGGAGTCGGCACCGCGGGCTGCTGCTCCGTCGTCGTACCGGCAGGTTGCGCCGGCGCCGAGGCCGGTGCACTCGTGGTCGAAGTCGGAGCTTTGGCGTCGTATTCGTCGCTTACACTCGGCCGAAAGAACTTGGCCATCAGGACCGCCATGCCCAGCCAGACGACGACCAGGCCGATGGTAAGCCACGTGAGGAAGTCGCCGGTCTTGGAGCCGAGCAGTCCGCTGGCCATGCCGCCGCCGAATGCGCCGCTGAGCCCGCCGCCCCGGCCCTTCTGGACCAGGATGACCAGAACCAGGACGATCGAGACCAGCACGAACAGGACGGCCACGATCTTCATCAGAGTGCCAACTGCCAACAGAGGTAAGAAAGTCATACGGACGCCTCAATAACAAATTCGTCAGTCATGCCGGCCTGAATAGGCGGCTTTCTCGGTTATACCCGGATTTTCGTACGCCAGGTGCTTACACCGCAGCCTGGATGATCTTCACGAAGTCATCGACCTTGAGACTGGCGCCGCCGACGAGCAGGCCGTCCACGTCCTTCTGGGCCATCAGGTCCTTCGCGTTGCCGGCGTTGGCGGAACCGCCGTAGAGGACGCAGATCTCGTCGGCCAGCTTTTGGTTGAACATCTCGGCCAGCACCTTGCGGACGAACACGTGTACCTCTTGCGCCTGCTCCGGCGTCGCGGTCCTTCCGGTCCCAATCGCCCAGACGGGCTCGTAGGCGATCGTCACGGCGGACATCTTATCGATGCTCAGGCCGGCCAGGCCGGTCTTGAGGTGCCGCGCGACCACCGCCTCCGTCTGACCTGCGTCCCGCTCCGCGAGCAGCTCGCCCACGCAGAGGATGGGCAACAGGCCCCCGGCAATCGATGCCGTCACCTTCTTGCCCACGAGTTCGTCCGACTCGCCGAGGACGTGCCGGCGCTCGGAGTGGCCGCAGAGAACATACGTGCAGCCGACGTCCTTGAGCATCGCGGCACTGACCTCGCCGGTGAAGGCGCCCTTGGGCTCGATGTAGACGTCCTGCGAGCCGACCGACACGCCGGTGGAGCTGACGGCCTTCACGACCGACTGCAGGTACACGAACGGCGGGATCACGGCCACATTCACCTTGTCGCCCGCCAGGCCGGATGCGCCCTTGGCCACCCCCTGGGCCAATTCCACGCTGGAGCGACTGTCCGTGTTCATCTTCCAATTGCCCGCCACAAACGGTTTTCTCATGGTGCTCTCCTATGTCCAGATCGCTACAAGACCTCCTTGGCCCGTGGGAAACTCCCGAGAACGGAAAGCTGCAGGCAATGCTGCCGGGCTTCTTCGAGCCCGATCTGCACCCGCTCTTCCGTCCGATGACCGAGGAAATCCACGAGGAAATGGTACTCCCACTCGCGCTTCTTGCTCGGCCTGGACTCGATATTGGTAAGGTTGATATTGTATTTCTTGAAGGTCTCCAACACGTCCGCCAGGGCGCCGGCCTTGTGGGCGGTGCTGAACACGATGGACGTCTTGTCCTCGCCCGTCGGACGCGCGTCCTCCCGGCTGACCACGAGGAATCGCGTCACGTTGTTGGCGATGTCCTCGATGTTCTCGCAGACCACGTTCAACCCGTACAGCTCCGCCGCCACCTTCGAGCCGATGGCCGCCGCGTAGGATTCTTCCGCAGCCAACTGCGCCGCCTTCGCCGACGAGGCCACCGCGATCGTATTGGCTTCCTCGAACGTCGCGGCCAGCCAGTTGCGACACTGCGCGAACACCTCCGGCTTCGAGTACACCTTCTCGACCTCTTCCAGCGTGCAGTTCGCCAGCAGGTTGTGATGGATCGCCATCAGCACCTCGGCGCAGATCCTCACGTCCGTGTTGATCAGGGCGTCGAGCGTCTCGATCACCCCCCCGCCGGTGGAATTCTCGACCGGGACAATCCCCAGATCGCAGTGACTCTTGCTGATCTCGTCGAAGACCGAGCGAATGTCCGCCAGCGGCTCGTACTCGACGCTGCGGCCGAACTTGAGCATGGCCGCCGTGTGGCTGAAGCTGCCGCCGGGACCGAGGTAGGCGATCCGAGGACGCTTCTCCAGCACGAACGACCCGCTCATCATCTCCCGCCAGATCGCGACCAGCGTCCGATCGGGCAGAGGTCCCTTGTTGGACTTGACGACCTTGTCCAGAACCTGCTTCTCGCGGTCCGGCGCGTAGATGGGGCGCTCGGCCTGCGTCTTGAGCTTGCCGATCTCCACGACGACGCTCGCCCGCTCGTTGAGCAGGTCAACAAGCTGCACGTCGATCTCATCGATCCGTTTTCTCAGTTCATCTAGCGACATACCATCAGCCCGGCGTTGCGAAAACTCTCTTTCTTAGCACAATCGCCCCCTTTCGTCAACGAATTTCACCACCCGCCTGTAATATTGCAGGCTCATGCGGTTCCATCGCACTTCCTGATCCAGGCACGCCCGAAGCGGGCGTGCGGGGGAGATTTTCCGCTCTGCGCCAATAGCATGGTTTGGGCGAAAGAGCGACGCCCCACGTGAGCGGCGTCGCCATGCCACTGGACCGCGGCGGCGCTCAGGTTGCTTCTCAGCAGAGCCCTATCGTCCGCCGCGGCAAGGTCAAGAATACCCTCGCATTCTCGGGTCTGCAAGCCACCACGGGACGGCTCGCCCACCGGCACGGCGGTACCTCGATCCCCCAAGCCCGAGACCACCGCATGGTGATGTCGTGCCGCTCCCCTGCCATGCTATTGGCTCAAAGCGGAAAATCTCAGGGGTTTGGGGACGGAGTCCCCAAGGGTTCCCGAAGTACGCTGAAACCCGATGAGCCGACTTTCTCCGGTACAATGTATGGGTATGCCCTTACGGCCCCCTCGCGCTGGCACTGCTCGATTCACCGTTGACTAGGCCCATGTGCCGACGATATGCTGCTATAGACCGAGAATAGTGAGGTTGGAAGTGTTGCAATACGCCATTATCCGGACAAAGTGGGGCTATTTCGGCTTGGCCGGGACTGGCGATGCCCTGTCGCGCACCCTCCTGCCGACGCCGGACCGCCGGAAAGCGGAGCAGGCTCTGCTCCTGGCTCTGGGCCCTGCCGGCGAGGGTGTCCGTCTTGATCCGGGCTTCCTCCCAACCCTCCAGGAACGAATCACCGGCTATTACGAGGGCGAAAACGTCGATTTCAGCATTGATCCGCCCATTCTGCTGGACCATGCATCGCCATTCGCCCGCAGGGTTCTGAATGCGTGCCGAGCCATAGCCTACGGCCAGACAAGGACTTACAGCGATCTGGCCCATCAGGTCGGCTCGCCCGGCGCCGCGCGGGCCGTGGGCGGCGTCATGGCCTCCAACCCAATCCCCCTGGTGATCCCCTGCCACCGCGTCCTCCGCACCGACGGTGGGCTCGGGGGATTCTCCGCCCCCGGCGGGATCGCCGTCAAACAGAGGATGCTCGAGCACGAGCAGTCGCCAGCCTGCTTGTAGTGTGCCCGTGAGAGCCTGCCCTGAGCTTGCCGAAGGGGCATATCTTCTGGTCACGGGCCACGAGGCACGGGTCACGCGAAGATAACGCCTCACGGCGTCACTACAAACGGACTTCCTGCGGACAGGACGAATCCGGATGGGCGGGGCACTGACGCCCGATAGTCTGCACAGACACACGCCCTGTGTGTGAAGATATTCTGGCAGTGGGCGCCACCGCCAAACTCGTTTGACGGTGCTGTTTCGGCAGCGTCGGCCCCTTCGAGACTCCACGGGCAAACGAGTTTGCCCGTGCCACCCAGCGATGTGCCCGGAAATCTGCCCAGAAACCACGCCTTGCTGTCACGGCGGGTAATCCTGGCCTGGCGGGGCGATTGTGGTATAATGACTGCCTGTATCGAGGCGGGTGAACGGGCCCCGTAGCTGTGATTGGATGTGCCGTGTGCGCGATCCGATCGCGTAGTACGCCGTCCATCTTAATTTGGTGGGTAGAGATGGCGTAGCTTGATCCTTGCGTCCGCGGTGGTGAACTGCCAAGTTACCTTGGAGGCATCGCGGTTGCGTGTGAGATTCCAGGCCTGCAGTTCCCGGTCGAGCGTCTGG
>Ga0209200_1000271_pt1 | contig 58051 bp, 43 predicted proteins | sample AD_UKC033_MetaG_FD_184406 | JGI IMG/M metagenome (GOLD analysis project Ga0209200, IMG submission 184406) | Active sludge microbial communities of municipal wastewater-treating anaerobic digesters from USA - AD_UKC033_MetaG (SPAdes) (version 2) | ecosystem: Engineered > Bioreactor > Anaerobic >... | reverse complement strand
CGCCAGCCAGGCGCTGCTGGCCGGTCCGGTCAACAACAGGCCCAACAAGAGGGCCGCCAACAGATGACGCACAGAGAAAGAACGCATGGCACAACCTCCGATAGCTGCTGAGGCCGCGCAAGCTGCCCCGGCGCCCGGCAAAGGGCCGGCCACAGCTTCCACAGCCTTGGGCGAATGCAACGACGGCCTCACTCTACCGGACTGCGACTCTCTGTGCGCTATCCGCTGTCTATCACCTGCCTATCGCCTCCCTGTCTGCCCCCTCTGATCTGCTCCCTCCCACCCAGACTTCGGCAGCGACCGCCGGGTGCAGCCCGACGCCCCCCGACGCGGCCACCGCTGAAGTCTGAGATTCTGACCGATTCCCATGCCCGAACCAACCGCTCCAATCCCCGACCTGGAAGAACGCGTCCACCAGGCGTTGATCACCTGGTACAGCGCTGCGCCGCAGGACCACCCCCTGCGTGACCTGGCGCTGGTGCAACAGATCCAGGCCGCCCTGAACGTCTCCTTGCAGCGCGCGGCCAACCTGGCGCTGGAAGCTGCGCTGGAGAGTCTGGCCCGGGACGCGTCGCGGGACGCCCGTCTGCTGCGCCGCCGCTTCGTGGACGAGCGGCCGGTTTTCGTGGTCGCCCGCGAGTTCAGCATGGCCGAGGCCACCTTCTACAAACATCAGAGGCGGGCCATCGCGGCGCTGACCGCTACCCTGGCCGAGCTGGAGCAGGACGCGCGCAGCCAGCACCGCGCCCGGGCCGAGGCGCGCCTGCCCTGGCTGGACAATGGCCAGATCTTTGGCCTGCAGCCGCTGCTGGACCGTCTGACGTCGCTGCTCAGCGCGCCGGAGCCTGGCCAACTGATCACCGTGCTGACCGGCCTGGGCGGGGTGGGCAAGACCACCGCGGCCCGCCACGCGCTGGAGCAGATCGTGCAGGGCGCGGCCGCCGCCCTGGAGGTGGGCTGGGTCAGCGCCCAACAGCAGACCTTCCACCCCGGCGGCGGCATCCGGCCGGTGGACAGGCCCGCGCTGACGGCCGACGACCTGCTGCTGGCCTTGACGGTGCAGTTGCTGCCGGCCGAGGCCCGCGTTGCGCCCCTCACCAGCTCGCGCAGCCTGGCCGCCTTGCAGACGCTGCTGCGCCAGACGCCCCACCTGGTGGTGATCGACAACCTGGAAACGGTGGCCGACGTCGAATCGCTGCTGCCGACGCTGCGCCGCCTGGCCGGCCCCAGCCGCTTTCTGCTCACCTCACGCCGCGCCCTGCCCCACGAGCCGGGCATCTACCACCTGACGGTGCCGGAGCTGGCCGAGCCGGACGCGCTGGCGTTGGTGCGCCACGAGGCGCGCATGCGCAATCTGGCGACGGTCAGCCAGGCCGACGACGCCGAGCTGCGCCCCCTCTATGACACGGTGGGAGGAAATCCGCTCACGCTGAAACTGGCGGTGGGGATGCTCTTTTTACTGCCGCTGCCCCAGGTGGTAGACAACCTGCGCCGGGCGCGCGGCCATACCATCGGCGAGCTGTACCGCTACATCTACTGGCAGGCGTGGAATCAGTTGGACGGCGCAGGCCAGGAAGTGCTGCTCTGCATTCCCAACTTTGCCCAGAACGGGGCCGATTTTGCCAGCATCCAGCGCATCTGCGAGCTGCGCGAAGCGCAACTGAGCGCGGCACTGGAGCGGCTGGCCATGCTGTCGCTGGTCAACGTGGCCGGCGACCTGCACGACCGACGTTACAGTATCCACCGTTTGACCGAGACCTTCCTTTTACGGGAGGTGATCCGCTGGCAGGGCCTGGCCGACGATCAGGAGGATGAATGGAGCCTGGAGCAGGGGCCATGAGCGACGACCGGCCCGCCCCCGCTGATTTTCTGGCCCGCTTTCAGCGCAAGATCGCGGCCAACGCCGCGGCCTGGCAGGCCTTTCTCCAGGAGCAGGGAGATGCCGCGGCCGTGGAGCGCGAGCTGGCCAACCTGATCAAGGCCGCACAGCAGGCGTTGTGGGAGCCGCTGGCCTGGGAGGCGGGGCTGGATCTGGTGGGCGCGACCTGGCGTCACGCGGAGCTGGCCGGCCACTGGCAGAAATGGCAACATCTGCTGGCCCAGGGCCTGGAGGTGAGCCGCCAGGCTGGCCGCGTGGACTACGAGGCGCTGCTGTTGGATCAACTGGGCGAGGCCAGCCGGCTGGCGGGGGACAACCGCGGCGCGGCGGCGCATTTTCAGGCCAGTCTGGCCCTCTTCCGCGCCCTGGAGGATCCAGCCGGCGCGGCCCGCACGCTGAGCCATCTCAGCCAGGTGCAGTTGGCTCACAACGATTGGGCTGCGGCCGCCAGCTCCTGCCAGGAGGCCGCAGCGATCTTCCAGGCGCTGCAACAGCCGGAAAGCCTGGGGCTGGTGTACAACAACTGGGGACTGGTGTGCCAGGAGCAGGAGCAGTTCGACGAGGCGCTGCTGCACTTCGAGCAGGCCGCTGCCGCCTTCCAACGCGCCGGCAATCGACGCGGCGAGGCCAAGACCATAATCAACCGCAGCGATGTTTGGCGCCGGCGCCAGGCGTGGGAGGAGGCCGAAGGCTATCTGCGGGCCGGAATTGCCCTCTACGAAGCGGTGGGCGATCCCCTGCACAGCGCCAGCGCGCAGATGAACCTGGGCATTCTGCTCTTCGAGACCGGCCGGCCGGCCGAGGCGCTGGCGCTCAGCCTGGAAGCTGAGGCGGTTTTTCGCCGCCTTGGCCATCGCCCCTTCCTGGCGCGCATCTGCAACAACCAGGGCATCTTTCTGGCCGCGCTGGATCGTCGGACCGAGGCGCAGGAGGCCTTCGAGGAGAGCGCCCGCCTGCACCTGGAGAACGGCGATCAGCTCTACGCGGCCAGCGCGCTGATCAACGACGCTGAGGTTCTGCTCGATCAGCGCCGCGTGGCCGAGGCCGACGAGCAACTGGCCCAGGCCGGCGCCCTGCTGAACGCGGTGGCCAGCCCTCCCCGCTGGGTGCTGAAGGATTTCCAGCTCCAGGAGGCCAGGCTGAAGGAGCTGAAGGGGACGCAGCAGGTCGCGTGACCGGACTGCGTCCCCCGACGGTGTGAGCTCAGTCGCCGCAGTGGCCGCCGCTGTGGCAGCTACCGTCGGGCGACAGGGGAACGGCGCTGGGCGTGGACGTGGGGACGCCGGCGGGGGCATGCACCAGGCCCGTGGTCAGCAGCAGGGTCATGAGGAACGCGGATAGAAAGAGGCGCCGGATCATGGGTCAGTTCTCCTTTCACGGGATCGGAAGAACTGAGCGCCGAAGCTTCCCGGTCTGGCAGCGGGTCAGACCGGCCGGTGCGCCCATCCCTGGTGAGGGACTGCCTGCTGGCCGGGCAGGCAGCTTCTGTTCTTGACGAGAAAGAAGGGCCGGCCGCAGGGAAATCTTTCACCTGAATGCGCTGTGCTGCTGGTTTTTTTTGCGTTTGACTTCCCCGCAGGCCTGACTATACTACCCAGCATCGGCAACAGGTTTCCTGGCCGATACGAACGGCTATCTTCATCTTTTTCATTCCTCTTTCCGACGGGCAACATGACGCTGGTCTATCTGGCGGTGGCATGGGCGCTGGGCATCTGGCTTTCCCGCTGGCTTTGGTCGCTGGGAGTCTTTGGCTGCGCCGCGCCCACGGAATGGGTCTGGGGCGCGCTGATGGCCGCGGCCGCGGCCGGTCTGGCCCTGGCCTGGCGACGGCCGCGCGGACGCCTACCCGCCAGCATGGGGCTTCTGCTGGTGTTGGGCGCGCTGCGCTTCCAGCTCACCCCCTACACCCCCTGCCTGACCCCCGACGACTTGGCCTTCTACAACGGCGACGCCCAGCGCCCGGTGCGCGCCGCGGTCACCGGCGTGGTGCTGCGCCCGCCTGAAGAGCGCGACACCCGGCTGCGGGTGCGCATCGAGGCTGAAAGCATCAGCCTGGGGCAGGAGGAGGCGCCGCTGCCGGTGCGCGGCCGCGCGCTGTTCACCGTCGATCGCTATCCCGGGCTGCAACATGGCGACCGGGTGGCGGTGCGCGGCAGCCTGGAAAGCCCGCCCATCTTCGAAGGCTTCGACTATCGCGAGTACCTGGCCCGACGCAACGTTCACACCCTGATCCAGCAACCGGAGGTGACTGTGCTGGAGCGCGGCGCGGCCCAGGGCTTCTGGCATGCGCTCTACGCGCTGCGCGGCGAGGCGCAGGAGGTCATCGCCCGCCTGTTGCCCGAGCCGGAGGCCAGCCTGCTGACCGGCATCCTGCTGGGGGTGGAAAGCGGCATCGATCCGGCGCTCTACGACCAGTTCAACCGCACCGGGGTCAGCCACATCATCGTGATCTCAGGCTTCAACATCACCATCGTCGCCGGCCTGATGACCGCCATCTTCGGCCGCCTGCTGGGCCCCAAACGCGCGTTCTGGCCGGTGGTGGCCGGCATCGTGCTCTACGTCTTGCTGGTGGGCGCGGACGCGGTGGTGGTGCGCGCCGGCCTGATGGGCATCCTGGTGGTCTGGGCCGCCTACCTGGGCCGGCAAAGCACCGCCGTCATCTCCCTTTTCGTCGCAGGTTTCCTCATGACCCTGGCCAACCCCCTGACGCTGTGGGATGTGGGCTTTCAACTGAGCTTCGTGGCCACCCTCAGCCTGATCATCTTCGCCACCCCCATGAGCCAACGCTTCGAGGCCGCGCTGCGCCCACGGCTGCCGGCCGGCAGTGCATCCACCCTGATCGGCTTCCTCAACGACGCGCTGATCGTCACCCTGGCCGCCACGATCCTGACGCTGCCGCTGATCGCCTACTATTTCGGCCGCGTCTCCATCGTCTCCCCGCTGACCAACCTGCTGGTGCTGCCGGTGCAGCCGCCGGTGATGATCTGGGGCGGCCTGGCGGTGATCGTCGGCCTGCCCGCGTCGCTGCATCCCGCGCTGGAGACCGTGCTGTGGCCCGTGGCCCGCGCCCTGGCGCTGATCCCCTGGCTGGCGCTCACCTGGACCGTGGCCGTGGTGCAGCGGCTGGCCGCCCTGCCCTTCGCCTCGCTGGAGGTAAAGCTGGGGGTGGTGGGGCTGTGGAGCTACTTTGCGCTGATCGGCCTGCTGATGCTCTCCCGCCGGCCATCGCTGCCGCTGGTGGGCGCGGGCTTGCAGCGCGTCAAAGCGGCCCTGAGCTCGGCGCGCCTGACCTCGCTGGCCGCCAGCCTGCTGGTGATCGCCGGCAGCCTGCTGGCCCTGAGCCTGCACAGCCAGCCCGACGGCCGCCTGCACGTCCATTTTCTCGACCTGGAGCGGGGCGAGGCGGTGTTGATCGTCACCCCCGACGGCCAGCAGGTGCTGATCGACGGCGGCCATAGCCCCACGGAGCTGCTGGGCGAGCTGGGCCGGCACATCCCCTTCTATGATCGCACCCTGGAACTGGTGGTGCTCACCCATGCCGGGGATGAGCGCGTCGGTGGGCTGGTGGAGCTGGCCCAGCGCTTCGGGATCGAGCAGGTGGTGCAGGCGCCCTTCCCCTACCCCGCCACGGCCTATGAGAGCTGGCTGCGCACCCTGCGCGCCGAGGGCATCCCCATTGCCCCGGCCGAGACCGGCGGCCGCGTGCTGCTGGGCCACGGCGTCAGCCTGGATGTGCTGCATCCCGGCGCCGACCCCACTCTGGGCCGGGATGGCGAGCTGAAGCCGGAGGAGAACTCGGTGGTGCTGCGGCTCAGTTGGGGCGATACCAGCTTCCTGCTGCTGGGCGACGCCAGCCAGGCGACGCAGGATGCGCTGGCCAGCAGCGGGCTGATCCAGCCGGCCACGGTGGTCAAGCTGCCCCAGGGCGGACGCCAGGCAGCTTTCAGCCAGGCGCTGCTGGAGGCGGCCCAGCCGCAGCAGGCTGTGGTCTTCGTGCAGAAGGATGACCGTTTTCGCCAACTGGCCGCGCCGGTGGAGGCCGCCTGGCGGGCGGTGGTGGGCGAGGACGGCTGGCGTCGCACCGACCTGGCCGGCACTGTCAGCTTCAGCAGCGATGGGCGAACGGTGACCATCGAGCGGTGAGGGGGATGGCTCGGTCGGAGACCGGCCAGAGCGTGCGGGCGGTGAGGGGATGGCTCGGTCGGAGACCGGCCAGAGCGTGCGGGCGGTGAGGGGATGGCTCGGTCGGAGACCGGCCAGAGCGTGCGGGCGGTGAGGGGATGGCTCGGTCGGAGACCGGCCAGAGCATGCGGGCGGCGAGGGGGTGGCTCGGTCGGAGACCGGCCAGAGCGCGCGGGGGTGTTGTGGCTAGGCCAGGTGGGCGAAGATGAAGCGGGCGGTCTGTTCGGCCACGAACTCCCATTCGCTGTCTACCAGCAGGTTGTGACCGGAATTGTGCAGCGTCAGCAGGGTCTTCTCAGCGCGCGGCGTGCTGACCCCGTCGTAGACGGCCTGGGCGCTGTCGGAGCGGATGGCGGCGTCGTGGGTGCTGTGGACGATGAGCAGCGGGCAGGTGACCAGCGGCAGACGGCGTTGCACCGCCCGGCGCAGGCTGAGCAGCTCGGCCGCCGCCGCAACGGGGATCTCCTCGTAGCTCCAAAGATGTTCCTTCGCCGCAGGGTCTGTCAGATCACCGTCGGCCTTGGCCCCCTTGGGCAGGCTGTGCACGAGGTACTTGGCGGCCGGCGCCAGCGCCAGCCGGCGGTCGGCCACCTTCAAAGCTGGCGAGTAGAGCATCACGCCGCGCAGATCGGGGTTCTGGCTGGCCAGATGCAGGGCCAACAGCGATCCCATGGAGAGTCCACCCACGAAAAGCTGCGTGCAGCGGCTGCGCAGCCCGGCCAGCGCCTGCTCCACGCAGTCGGTCCACTCCTGCCAGCGGCGCCGGTTCATCTCCTCCACCGCCGCGCCATGGCCGGGCAGCAGGGGCGCGGCCACGGTCATGCCCCGCCGGTGCAGGTAGTCGCCCAGCCGGCGCATCTCCGTCGGCGCGCCGGTGAAGCCGTGGATCAACAGCACCCCCACCGGACCGCCCGTCAGTTCAACAGCACTGGGATCGAGATGAGATCGGCGCGCCATGGTATTCTCCAGAATGAAAGCAACGATGCCTGGCGGCTACGGCAAGGTGGAAGGGGCTCAGTCTGGCGCACTGGTCGCCACCAGGGGGCGCAGCGCCTCCAGCAAGGGGGCCGGCGCAGGGATGGCGGCGCGGCTCTGCACGTCGACGCAGCCCCAGGCCGCCTCAGCCTGCGCCAGCAGCTCTCCGTCGGCGGCGCGCACCACGGTGGTGTGGCGCAATGCGCCCTGCTCCGTCAGCGCCGACAGCCAGGTGGAGATCAGCAGCTCATCGCCGGGCAGGGCCGGGTGACGGTATTCGATGCGCAGGCGGCGGGTGGCCAGGTCGAAGCCCGCGTCGGCCATGCGACTGGCCGGCCAGCCGCAGGCCCGCGCGGCCTCGCGGCCGGCGTTCTCGATGGCATCGCCATAGGCCGCGTTGTTGACATGGCCCACGCTGTCCAGATCGCGCCACTGCACCGCCTGACGCAGGGCAACAAGCCCGGCGGGGGCCGGCGGCGCGACGGGGAAGCGCGCCCGCTCCAGCGCCTCGCCCGGCTGATCGTCGGGGAAGAAGCCGGCGATCAGCTCCGGCGGGATCAGCGCAGGCCGGCCGGTGTCCCGGTCGAGAAAGGCCCAGTCGGTGTAGGCGCAGGCGATCAACAGACCATCGGCCGCGCGGCGCAGCTCATAGGCCCGGCGGGAACGCACGCGGCGAAAGTCGGCCACCCAGGTGCGCACCGCCACCTGATCGCCATAGCGCAGCGGCGCCCTGAAGTCCAGCGCGCTCTCGCGGATCAGCCAGATGCGCCGCATGGCCTGATAGCGCTCATCTCCATAGCCGGCCGCGGTCGAGGCCTGAAAAGCCGCCTCCTGCATGTAGCGCAGATAGCAGGCGTCGCGCACCATCTGGTTCATGTCACATTCGTGATAGGCGACGCGGTGCAACAGTTCGGTGATCAGGGGCATGGGCTGATGGGATGCAGGGCGCTGCTGGCCGGGCTGCATGAAGCGCCGCCGACGCGCGGCGCGCCTCGCTGGATGGATAACCTGGATGGAACTAATGAAAAGCGTGGAAGGTGACCGGGGGCGCCCCGATCACCTTCCACGCTTCACGTTGTCTCTGTTACTTGGATTTTTCCAGCTCTTCGCGCACCAGCTCACGGCGCAGCACCTTGCCGACGGTGCTCTTGGGCAGCTCGGAGCGGAACTCGATGAAGCGCGGCACCTTGTAGCCGGTCAGCTTCTCCTTGCAGAAGCCCTGGATCTCATCGGCTGTGGCTGCCATGCCTGGCCGCAGCACGATCCAGGCCTTGACCGCCTCGGTGGTGCGCGGGTCGGGGATGCCGGCCACTGCGACCTCCATCACCTTGGGATGCATGGCCAACACCTCTTCCACCTCGCGCGGCCAGACCTGGAAGCCGGAGACCTTGACCACATCCTTCTTGCGATCGACGATGAAGATGAAGCCGTCGTCGTCCATGTAGCCCAGGTCGCCGGTGAAGAGCTCGCCATTCTTGAGCATCTCGGCCGTGGCGTCAGGGCGCTGCCAATAGCCGCGCATCAACTGCGGCGCGCGGATGACGATCTCGCCCACATTGCCCTCGCCCAGATCCAGCGACTTGCTGCCATCTTCCACGTCGGCGATGCGCACGAACACGTCGGAAACCGGCATGCCGATGGAGCCGACCTTGTACTTGCCCGTCACCGGGGTGCAGCAGATGGCCATCATCGACTCGGTCAGGGCGTAGCCCTCGACGATGCGGCTGCCGGTCAGCTTCTCGAAGCTGTCCTTGGTCTCCTTCAACAGCGCGGAGGCGCCGGAGATGCACAGCTTGATGGAGGTGAGATCGACCTTGCCTTCCTTGACCAGCGGATGGTTCAACATGGCGTTGAACATGGTCGGCACCGAGGGGAAGAACGTGGCCTTGGTCTTCTCGATGGTCTTCATCACGTCGGGGATATCGCGCGCGTTGGGCACCAGCGCCATGCCGGCGCGGCTGACCAACGCCGCGGGCTGCACGCCGGCGTTGGCGAAGACGTGGAAGAGGGGCAGCGCGGTCAGGAAGACATCGCCGTATTCCTTCAGCGTGTTTTGGAACCAGGCAAAGATCTGTTTGCCCGACATGACCAGCCCCTCATGCGAGCCCACGGCCGCCTTGGAGAGGCCGGTGGTGCCGCCAGTGAAGAGGATGATCGCATTGTCGGAGGGGCTGACCGTCACCTTGGGGCGGCCGGAGCCCTTGTACTGCTTCAACAGGCTCTGGAACCAGAAATCGCCCGACTGCAGGGTGATGCGGTGGCCTTCCTTCTTCTCCTTGAGCAAGGTGAAGAGCAGGCGCATGATGAAGGGCAGGTGCTCCTTGACGCTGGTCGCGATCACCCGCTTCACCTTGGTCTTGCTCTGCACATGCTTGACCTTGTCGTAGAACAGGGTCATCACCACGGCCGTCTCAGCGCCGCACTCGTTGAGCGCGTGTTCCATCTCATACTCGGTGTAGAGAGGGTTGATGCAGGCTGCCACAGCGCCGGCCTTCCAGACGCCGAACTCGGCCACCACGAACTGCGGAATGTTGGGCATCACCAGCGCCACCCGCTCGCCCTTTTTGACGCCCATAGCCACCAGCGCGTTGGCGAACTGGTCGCTCAGCTGGTCGAGCTGACTATAGCTCATCTTGCTGCCCTTGAAATAGAGCGCCGTGTGGTCGGGCTTCTGGCTGACCGTCTCGCGCATCACGTCGATGAGGGTCTGCTGAACGTAGGGCTGGAGCGTGGCAGGCACGCCCTTCTCGTAGTTCTTCAACCAGGGTTTGTTATCCATGAACCGATTTCTCCTCCTGCACACCAAGGCGAATTGAATAGGATCTGACGCCTCCAACGACGTCAAAGCCGTGCACGATGGGTTGGATGGGAACAAGGGCCCAGCCGCGCTGCCAAGCCGCTGCGAGATTGCCGACTGTGGCTCAACTATACCAGAATTTGCGACGGTTTGTCAATCCTTGGCAAGTCCGGAAGCTCAACCTCTGCTGCTCAAGACGCGGCCTTGCGGCTGGCGCGCTCCGCCAGCACCGCCAACAGCAGGCCAACAATCAGGCCGGCGACGGTCGCGGTCGCCAACAGGCCCCACAGCGGCGCCCGCACGTGGGCCACTGTCGGCTCCAGGCTGCCGACGATGGAGAGGAGGCTGGGCTCAAGCTCCTTTTGCAGTTGCAGCTCGCTCACCTTGCGCGCCAGGATCAGATAGATGTCGCGCGTCTGGTTGCGCTCCCGCCAGAGCGCGTCGAATTCCTGCCAGTCGGCCGCCAACGCCGCGTTGAGCTGCTCGGCCTGGGCGGAGAGCGCATCCGCCGCCGCGTCCAGCGCGCTTGCTTCCTCGCCCAGCAACGCCGCCAGCCGGGTGGGGTCGTCCAGGGCCGCGCGCGCTATGGCGGAGGAGAGAAGACCGCGCTGGCTGAACACCGGCCCATCCAGCAGCTCCCAGGGCAAAGCGGCCAGGTCGGCGGCCGGCCCAGCCCCGGCCAACCCCTGCTGCAAGGTGTCCAGCGCCTGAAGCGCGATCAGATAATCGGCCAACGCGGCGTTGACCTGGTTCAACTGCTGCAAGGTCAGGCTGGAGCGCATCGCCTCGTCGGGCACATTGACGTTGGCATAGAGGCCGGTGCGCGCCCGAAGCGCGGCCAACGCGCTTTCCTGCTCCTGCAAGCGCAGCCCCACCTGTTCGAGCTGTTCCTCGAAGGCCGCCAGATCCTGGACGGCGCCGTAGAGATCGCGCGCCGAAGCGATCAATGCCTCCGTCCAGGCGCGTGCATAGGCCGCGGCCTGCGCCGGGTCATCGGCTGTGGCGGAGACGACAATGGTGTTGCCATCGCCAGCGCGCACGGCGATAGCCTCCCTGACCGACTGTTGCGCCGCATCCTGGGGCGAAGCGCCAAGCGCCAGGCTGGCGGACGCGGCCTGGGCGATCTCGTCGCTGCGGGCGACGGCCAGCACCTCGCGCTGATAGTCGCGCTGCTGATTGGTGGTAGAAACGATCTCGTTGGCAAAACGCCATTGATAGCGGGGCGACTGAACCAGCAAGGTGTTGCTGGCCTGGTAGCGCCGGCCTTGCAGCAGGCCAATGCCCACCGCCAGCGCCAGGGCCACGCCCACACAGAGCAGAATGATCCACCAGCGGCGCCGCAGGGCAGCGCCAAGGAAGGACAAGTCGATTTCGCCGGACATAAGACTCCTTTTGTTGGCTGACGGCCCGGATTATAACACAGCCCCCGTGATATTTGGAATCGCCATACTTGCGGTTGAAGCGTCTTGTGCCTTATACTAACGCCGACCGAACTGTTCTTGCATCCACCCTTCTGTTGGGAGTAACCCCTTGCTTGTCGTTTTCGCAGTGATCGTTGCACTGCTTCTGATCAACGCCCTCTACGTAGCCGCCGAATTTGCCACGCTCAGCAGCAGGCGCGCGCGTCTGGCGCAGATGGCCGAGGAGGGCAACGCCCTGGCCGCGCTGGTCCTGGCCATCCTCGAAGACCCGCACCGGCTGGACACCTACATCGCCGCCTGCCAGTTGGGCATCACCCTCTCCAGCCTGGTGCTGGGCTTCTATGCCCAGGCGACGCTGAGCCCCGTGGTGGCGCCCTGGCTGGAGCAGTTGGGCATCTCCTCGGGGGGCGCGGCGCTGTCGCTGGCCGCCACGGCTATCCTGTTGGTCCTCACCGGCTTCCAGGTAGTCATCGGCGAGCTGGCGCCCAAGAACATCGCGGTGCAGTACCCTGAACGGCTGGCGTTGTTCACCGCCCGGCCCATGCGCTGGTCGCTGATCATCTTCCAGCCGCTGATCTGGCTCTTCAACGGCAGCGCCCAGTTGTTGCTCAGGCTATTCGGCATTCCGGCGATCCGTGAACAGGCCCACATCCACACGGCCGAGGAGCTGGCCATCCTGGTGGAGGAGAGCGGCGCCGGCGGGCTGCTGGACCAACAGGAGCGCCGGTTGATCGAAAACACCCTCTGGATGCGGCGCGCCAGCGTGCGGCAGATCATGGTGCCCCGCATTCGGGTGCTGGCCGCGTCGGTGGACGCGCCTGGCGAGCAGCTTTTCAGCCTGCTGGCCAACTCCTATTTCTCGCGTCTGCCGCTCTACGAAGGAAGCATCGACAACATCATCGGCGTGGTACACCTGAAAGACCTCCTCTGTCTGCACGCCCAGGCCCGCCCCCTCGATGCCGATGTGCGCCAGGTGATGGCGCCGGCCCTTTTCATCCCCGAATCGATGCCGGCCGACGAGGCCTTTGCCCTTTTGCAGCACAAGCGCAACCATGTAGCCGTGGTGCTGGATGAATTCGGCGGCACGGCCGGCATCGTCACCCTGGAAGACCTGATCGAGGAGATCTTTGGCGAGGTGCAGGACGAGTTCGACCAGGAGACGCCGCTCTTCCGTGTGCTGCCCGGCAACCGGGTGCAGGTGCGCGGGGACTGGCTGATCGAGGACCTGAACGAGCTGTTGGACCTGCATCTGCCCAGCGCCGAGGCCGACACCATCGGCGGGCTGATGCTCGGCGAGCTGGCCCGTCTGCCCGCGGTGGGCGAGATCGTCGAGCTGGCAGGCGTGACGCTGCGGGTCGAGCGGGTGGAGGGCAAAGGGATCACGGCGGTCAGCCTGCCGGCCACCCCCGACCAGGTGGAGCGCATGCGCGAGGAGACGGCCACTTGAACGAGTATCTTGTCCCGCTGCTGATCATCGCCGGGCTGATCCTGCTCAACGGCTTTTTCGTGGCCGCGGAGTTCGCCATCGTGGCCGCGCCCCGCACGCGCCTCACCCAGGCCGCGGAGCGCGGCTCACGCGCGGCGGCCGACGTGCTGAGCATTCTGGCCGACCCGGCGCAGCAGAATCGCTACCTGGCCACCGCGCAGATCGGCGTCACCATCGCCAGCCTGGGCCTGGGCATGTACGGCGAACACACCGTGGCCGCCTGGCTGCACGGCCCGCTCAGCCGCATCACGCCGCTGGCCGGGCCGCTCTCACACACCGTGGCCACCATCCTGGCCATCGGCATCCTGACCTATTTGCACGTGGTGCTGGGCGAGATGATCCCGAAATCGCTGGCTATTCAGCACGCCGAAACCACGGTGCTGCAGTTGGACCGGCCCATGGCCATCCTGCGCAAGCTCTTCCAGCCGGTGGTGTGGGTGCTCAACGGCATCGGCAACCTGATCGTGCGCCTGATGGGCATTCCCCCGGCCACCGCCCAGGCCCGCCTCTTCTCAGCCGAGGAGCTGGAGTATCTTATGGAAGAGAGCGCCGAGGTGGGGCTGGTGGAGGCGGACGAACAGCTCTTCATCGAGAACATCTTCGACCTGCGCGACCGCAGCGTCGGCCAGGTGATGACGCGGCGTAAGCAGGTGGTGGGGCTTTCCATTCACGCCGACGAAGAGGAAACGCTGCGCTTCGTCTGCCAACAGCGCCATTCGCGCTATCCCGTCTACGACAAAGGACTGGACGACATCATCGGCGTCTTGCACGTCAAGACGCTGGCGCGCCAGCAGGCCAACCGCGACCGGCAGCCCTTCGACCTGCGCCAACTGGCCCGGCCGGTGGCCTACGTGCCCGAATCGCTGCCGCTGGACCAGGCGCTGACCCGCTTCCGGCGCGACCGCCGCCAGTTGGCCATCGTGGTGGATGAATACGGCGGCACGGCCGGGCTGGTGACGCTGGAGGACATCATCGAAGAGGTGGTGGGCGAGATTCTGGACGAGTTCGATCTGGAGATCGCGCCCCTGGAGCGGCTGGACGAAGGGTTGGTGCGGGCGCGCGGCGATCTGCTGGTGGATGAGCTCAACCAACTGTGCAATCTGAGCCTGAAACACCCTGAAGCGGACACGGTGGGCGGCCTGGTGATGGCCAACCTGGGCCGGCTGGCGGAACCGGGCGACCAGGTGACGGTGGAAGGGGTCGTCATCGAGGTGGAGGGGGTGGAAGGGCTGGCGATCCAGACGGTGCTGGTGCGGCTGCCGACGGCGGACAAGACGTGATGGCGCCGGTCACAGCCGCTCCTGACCCGCTGGCCGACCAGATGCCGGGCCAGATCTGGCCGCTGACCGCGACGCGCGACGGCGCTGGCCGCCTCTGCCTGGCCGGCCACGCGCTCAGCGATCTGGCTGCGACCCATGGCACGCCGCTGTATCTGTATGACCAGACGACGCTGGACGGCATGGCCGCCGCCTATCAGCAGGCGCTGGCTGCGGCCTACCCCGCGGCCAGCGAGGCGGCCTACGCCGCCAAGGCCTGGCTCTCCACAGCCATGGCCCGCTGGGCCGCAGCCCGCGGCCTGGGCCTGGACGTGGTGTCGGCCGGCGAGCTGGCCATCGCCCTGCACGGGGGCTTCCCAGCGGCGCGCATCCATTTTCACGGCAACAACAAGACGCCGGCGGAGCTGACGGCCGCGCTGGCGGCCGGCGTGGGGCGCATCGTCGTGGACCATGCCGCCGAGCTGGCCACGGTGGACGCGCTGGCGCGCGCCCAGGGCATCCGCCAGCCCATCTGGCTGCGCATCAACCCCGATGTGGCGGTGGATACCCACGGCCACACGGCCACCGGCCACGCCGGGTCCAAGTTTGGCCTGGCGCTGGCCGATGGCACGGCCGAGGCCGCGGCCCTGCACGCGCTGCGGCTGGAGGGGATCGAGCTGTGCGGCCTGCACTGCCACATCGGCAGCCAGTTTCGCGCCACCGAACCGTTGACGCTGGCCGTGCAGCGGCTGCTGGATCTGGCGGCGCGGCTGCGCGATCGGGCCGGCTGGCGGCTGGCGGAGCTCAGCCCTGGCGGCGGCTGGGCGGTGCCCTATCTGGAAGAGCAGGCGGCCGGCCTGCCGGCCATCGGCGCCTACGTGACCACAGTGGCCCAGGAGGTGATCGCTGGCTGCCGGCAGCGCGACCTGCCGCTGCCCAAGCTGGCGCTGGAGCCGGGGCGCAGCCTGGCGGCGCGCGCCGGGGTCGCGCTCTACCGGGTGGGCGCGGTCAAGCGAAGCGGCGCGGTCACCTACCTCTTCATCGACGGCGGGCTGGCCGACAACCCGCGGCCGGCGCTCTATGGGGCGCGCTACAGCGCGCTGTTGGCCAACCGTCTGAGCGCCGAATCGCCCCAACGCGTACACGTCGCCGGCCCCTATTGCGAGACCGGCGACGTGCTGATTCAGGATATCGAGCTGCCTCCCGTGCAGCCGGGCGACCTGCTGGCAGTGCCGGCCAGCGGCGCCTATCAGCTCAGCATGGCCAGCAACTACAACGCCGCGCTGCGGCCGGCCGTGGTTTGGCTGACGGCGGGGGAGGCGCACCTGGTGCAGCGCCGCGAGACGCTGGCCGAGCTGTTGGCGCGGGAAGGGGCGTCAGGGCTCAGTTTTGGACGCCAGGCTGCCTGAGCAGGCCGTTGGCCATGAAGCGGCCCGCACTCTCCACGGCCATGCGCCGCGGCAGCAGACGCGTCTGGGCAGCCATGAAGGCCTTGTTGACCAGGCCAGGAACCAGCACCGGGCCGGCGTGGCCCAGCGCATCCAGCGTCTCCACGGCCACCGGATCGGGGTCCGCGACCATCCACTGGGGATAGCCAGCCAGCCCGTCGCCCTGGGTGGCCAACAAGCCGGGCGCGGTCACCAGCACATCGACGCCGCTCCCTTGCAGCTCGTACCACAGCGCCTCGCCCAGGGCGCGCTGATAGGCCTTGTTGGCCGAGTAGGGGCCGGTGTAGGGGGTGGTCTGCAGGCCGGCGCCGGAGGCGACGATGACGATGCCGCCCTGCGCCCGCTCGACCATCTGGCGGCCATAGGCGTGGATCAGCGCGGTGTAGGCGCGGGCGTTGATGTCCAGCATGGCCATGTGGGTGGCCAGGTCCATCTCCATGACGGTAGGCGTGTCCTTGGGCGTCCACATGTGGTTGCAGACCAGCAGGCCCACGCTGATGTCCGCCGTCTGAGCCAGCAGGGCGCCGAGAAAGTCCTCCCGGCCCAGGTCCAGCGCCACCGGCCGCACCTTGACCAGGTACTTGGCCTGCAATTCCTCGGCCCGCGCGGTCAGCTCCTCGCCGGCGATGTCCACCAGCACCAGGTTGAGGCCGCGGCCGGCCAGGTGACGGGCGAAGCAGTAGCCCAGCCCCTCGGCCCGCGCCGCGCCTGTCACCAGCGCCCAGGGGCCGTAGCGGCGCAGGAAGAGGTTGCCAGGGTCGGTTGGTTCATCCTCCTGGCCCCGGTCGCGCAGTTGACGCCACACCAGCCCAGAGGCTGCCGCAGCCAGCGCGCCGCCGGCCAGCAGCGGTTTCGATATGATTCGCATATGTTTCTCCTCGTTGTTGGGTCGTAGCTGGTAACTCGTAACTCGTAACTCGTAACCCGGAGTCGGCGGAAGTTGTCTGTAGCCTGCGGGTTTTGTGTGACGGGTGACGGGTTCCACGTCTCGAACTCCGGGTTGCTGATTCCGGGCCACGAATTACGAATTGCGGATCGCGGATCGCGCATAGCGGGTCGCGGATCGCGGATAGCGGGTCGTTGATTCCGGATTCCGGGTTACGAGTTACGCATTACGCATTACGCATCACGCATTACGCATTACGCATCACGCATCACGCATCACGGACCCCGATTCCGGGTTACGTGTTACGAGTTACGTGTTACGCCTCCAATAGCGCACCACCGCCTTGTCAGGTCGGCTGGCGCCCAGGCCGCGCTGCACCTGCGGATGCTTAGTCACCAGCTCCAGATCGAACTGGCGGAAGAGCAGCGCGGTGATGACGGTCATCTCCATGTTGGCGAAGTTCATGCCGGTGCACTTGTGAGCGCCGCCGCCGAAGCCGATCAGCGCGAAGCGGTCCTGCTTGTCCTCAGCCCGGCCCGGCGCATAGCGCAGCGGATCGAAGGTGTCCGGGTCGTCGAAAAGCGCGGGCAGGTTGTGGGCCACATCCTGCGCCACCTGGGCCAGCCAGCCCTGCGGCACCACGTAATCGCCCACCGGCAGATCCTCTTTCACCGTGCGCATCAGCATGTCCACCGAGGGCCGCATGCGCTCCACCTCGCGCACGGCCCAACTGATGTGGTCAAGCTGCATCATGCGCTTCGGGTCGATGTGCACGCCGGCGGGCGCCACCTGCTGGATCTCCTCTTGCACCAACTGCAAGTAGTCCGGGTTTTGCAGCAGCATGATGATGGTCCAGGCCGTCTGGCCGGCCGTGGTCTCGTGACCGGCGAACATCAGCGCCAGCAGCAGGTTGACGATCAGCTCCTCGTCGGCCAGCCGGCCGTCGGGATAGCGCTTGTTGACCAGATCCTGCAAGAAATCATCGTAGCGCTCCGGGTGCTGGCGGCGCTCGGCGATCACCGGCTGCAGGATGCTCTTCAACTTGGCCTTGGCGCGGTCGCGGCGGTAGAACTTAGGCAGCGGCAGGTTGGGCGGCAGCAGCGGATCCAGCGCCTTGGACAGGTCGATGTAGAGGTCCCAGAACTCGCGGCCCAACTGCTGATGCGCCTCGCGGCCCAGGAAGCAGTTGCCGGCCACCTCCTGCACCAGATAGGTGACCGCGTCCACCAACTCGATCTCGCCGGAGTCGCCCAGGCCGTCCAGCCACTGCTGCACCACCTCCTGCATCACGTCGGCATAGTGCAGCATCTTCTCACGCCGGAAGGCCTCCAGCACCAGCGGGCGGTGGTCCAGATAGACCTCGTGCGGCGCCAGGAAGAGCACCTCGCCGAAGGTGGCGGTCAAGAAATGATAGGGCTCCTGGATGTTCAGCGCCTTGTCGGTCTCCATGAAGAACGTTTTTTGGTTTTCCGGGCCGATTAGAATGGCCACATCTTGGTTGGCCAGCTTGATGCTGAAAACCTTGCCATGCTCCTCAAAGCCGCGGCGCATCAGGGCCGTGCGGTCGGAGCGAAACTCTAGAGCGTGCCCCAGACCGGGCAACGCGCCCGAAACCAGGGGCGGTGTCGGTTGTGACATGGTGATACCTCCTGTCGATTTTCATTTTTGTGATACACAGTGTATCATAAGCTATGATACCCCTGTTGGTCTGTTTGCGCAAGTGATGCACTGCACAATTTTAAGCTTCTCATGACCACAGACCCGCGAGTTCAACGCACCCAGGACCGGTTGCGCCAGGCTCTGGCCGACCTGGTTCTTCAGCGCGGCTACGAACCGATCACGATTCGCGAGCTGGCGGCCGCGGCCGGCGTGGGCTATGCCACCTTCTTCCGGCACTATCCGACCAAGGACGCGTTGCTGCTGGACCTTTTGCAGCACTCGATCCAGGAGCTGGCGCGTCTGCTGCCGCCTGGTCTGAATGCGGATCCCGTCGAGGAGGGGCGGGTGATCTTCGAGCATGCCGCGCAGCACGAGCAGTTCTACCGCATCCTGCTGCACAGCGAGGGGACGCAGGCCCTGTTGGCGCAGATCCAGGCCGTCGCGGTGGCCGAGGTGCTGGGTCGTTTCGGCGGCCAGCGCGCGCCGGCCATCCCCCTGGAGATCCTGGCCCATCACCTGGTGGCCTCGATCATCGCGCTGATCGACTGGTGGCTGCAGCGCGGGCAGCCCTACCCCCCGCCGCGCATGGGCCAGATCTACGCCGAGATGATCATGCGGCCCTTTCTGGCCCTGGCAGGCGGAGAGCGTCGATGATTCCGTTGACCTTGCCGCTGGTGGATTTTCTGCTGACGGCTGAGGCGCAGGCCGCGCTGGCTGAGCTGGCCGGTCAGGAGTTGGACGAGCAGGCCAGTCTGGCGCTGCTGACCCGCCTGCGCCGCGTCTGGCCGCCAGACCAGGCCGCGGCGCTGCTGGATCAGGCCCGCCTGCGGCGCAAGGCCGGCGACAAATTTCCCCAGCCCGAACGCCTGCTGTTCAGCGACGAGGCCTTGCAGCAGGCCAGCAGCCGCGCCGTGGCCACCTATCGCGCCCAGCAGTTCGCCGCTGCGCTCAGCCGGTCGCCGCACGGCGCTGACCGCTCACCGGCGCCGGTCGCCGACCTGGGCTGCGGCCTCGGCGCGGACACCATCGCGCTGGCCGAGGCCGGGCTGCGCGTCCTGGCCATCGAACGCGATCCCGTGCGGGCGCGCATGGCCGGGGAGAACCTGGCCGCGCTGGGCCTGGCCGCGGGGGCAAGGGTGATCTGCGCGGACTGGCGCCGCCTGGGGCCCGATGCGACGCCGATCGCAAGCGACGGCGCGTCCTGGCAGGGGCTGCGCGCCGCCTTCATCGATCCCAGCCGGCGCGCCGGCGAGCAGCGCATCTTTCGGCTGGACGCGATGGATCCCCCCATGTCGGCCGTGCTGGCGCTGCTGGAGCAGATCCCCACGCTGGCGGTCAAGACCCTGCCCGGCATTGCTGACGATGAGATCCCGCCCGGCGCGGAGGTGGAGTTCATCTCCGAACGGGGGCAGATGAAGGAGGCGCTGCTGCGCTTCGGCGCGCTGCACACCGGCGCGGCGCGGCGCGCAACGCTGCTGCCCGGCCCGCAGCACCTGGACAGCAATGCGCCCCTCGCCCCGACCCCCATCAGCCCGCCGCTGGCCTGGCTCTTCGAACCGGACGCGGCCGTGATTCGCGCCACCCTGGTGCAGCATCTGGCCACGCAGCTCGGCGCGGCGCAGCTTGACCCCGCCATCGCCTACCTGACCAGCCAGCAGCCGGCGGAGACCCCCTTTGCCCGGCGCTGGGCCGTGCTGCGGCATGGGCCCTTCCACCTCAAGACCTTGAACCGTTGGCTGCGGGAGCTGGGCGCGGGCGAGGTGGTGGTGAAGAAGCGCGGCTCAGCCGTGGATCCGGACGAATTCCGCCGCCGCCTCAAGACGACTCCGTCGGGGCCAACCATGACCGTCTTCCTGACGCGCGTCGAGGGTCAGCCGTGGATGGTGTTGGGCGAGGCGTAAAGGGGCGATCTGGATGCCAGGCTGGCTCGGTCGGAGACCGGCCAGAGCATGAAGGACCGGCCAGAGCTGGCTCGGTCGGAGACCGGCCAGAGCATGAAGGGCCGGCCAGAGCATGAGGCCAGGCTGGCTCGGTCGGAGACCGGCCAGAGCATGAAGGGCCGGCCAGAGCATGAAGGACCGGCCAGAGCTGGCTCGGTCGGAGACCGGCCAGAGCATGAGGGGCCGGGCAGAGCATGAAGGGCCGGCCAGAGCATCGAGTGGAGGGGGGAGTTGACCGCGCCGCGCTAGCGCCCCACCAATATCCGGTCCAGCAGGCGCCACGCCCCAGGCCAGAGCAGGTCGAACAGCACAAATGTCAGCAAGAGCGAAAGGGACCGGAGCCGGCCGGGCGGCAGCAGCGTTTGGAAGAGCCAGTGCGGCGCCGCGTAGATCGCCCAGAGCAAGGCCACCATCAGCACGGTCTTGATAAAGGCATTGCGCACGGCGCGCGCGGGGAAGAAGATACGACCATAGACAGCCAACGTGGTGCGAAAGGTCCAGAAACCAGTTCCTGCCAGGATGACAATCCCCAGCAGCGTTTCCCAATGCGCGGCAAACCACGAGCTCAGTTGCGTCACCGGTTGATAGTCCTGATCATGGCGGTTAGCCCTGCTCGCCATCCTCCGATGGCCGCACCGCCTCCAGGATGCGCCACAGGTAGTCGTAGGTGACCCGCTGCTCGTTGATCGCGCGCTGCTCGTCAGGGGTGGAGAAGATGAACTCGCCCAGGGTTTCCAGCCCAGCCACCATGCCAGCCAGCCCGGGGGAACGGGTATAGAAGCGGTTGCGCGGCACAAAATAGAGCGACACAGCCCCGTTTTCCCAGAGGGCGACGATGTTGGCCGAGGCCGCCTCGCCCGCGCGCCGGTCCCAGTCCGCGGCCAGGCTGACGACGGCCCTGACGGCGTCAGCGCGCTGGCCGCGCACGCGGTAGGCGGTCAGCGGGTAGTCGGGGATCTGCACCACCTGCGCCGGCTGGCCGCTGTCGGCATGGCCGAAGAGGGTGTGCGTGGCCAGCCGCGCTGCTGTCTGGATCGGAAAGCTGCCGTGGCCGTCGGGGATCTCGAAGAAGTGGAAGTGCAGGTGTTTTTCGATGCTGGCCCCGGCGCCGGCGCCGTTGTAGAAGCCGACAAAGGTGGGCAACTGCTCGACGATGCGATATAGGTCCTCGACGATGCGGCCGATGCGGGCGTCGGTCTCTTCGGCGCTGCCGCTGACGTGGAAGCTTTGCGGCAGATGCTCGCCGGCCGCCATGGTCAGATGCGTGCGGATGAAGGGGAAGGGGTTGCAGAGCGCGTTGTAGCCATGGCCGTTGACGCGAAACTGGTAGTAGCCCTGCACGCCGCGGTGCTGCCAGCGGATGTTGTCGGTGCAGAGATAGCAGCCTGTGTCGGCCACCCCCTGCACCTGCGCGCCGCGCGGCAGGGCCGTGCGGCCGGCCCCCTTGAAGCGCTCCGCCCGGCGGGGGTTGAACTGGACGATGAAGAAATGCTGGTTGTTGCTGCCCGGCGCGCGGTAGCGAAAATAGCTCACCTGGCTCAGGTCGTCCTGGATGAAGCCGATGTCCACCTGCTGATCGTAGAGCGCGCGCAGCGCCGCGGCCAGCCCCTGTTCAGCGGCCAGTTGATCCAGGCTGGCCTGGAGGATCTCCTGCTGCAAGGCATACATGCGGTCGTTGTGCTGGCCCATGGCCGGCCGCCGGGCCGGCGTGGCATACGGAGGCAGCGGCGTAGACTGAAAAGCCCCCAGAAGTTCTGTGTTTGGCATAGGTTGGAGGGATTCGTAACTCGTAATGCGTAACCCGGAAGGGTGATAGAGATTTTTTGGGATGAGGATTGTGCGTGGCCGGTAACTCGTAATGCGTAATGCGTAACCCGGAAGGGTGATAGAGATTTTTTGGGATGAGGATTGTGCGTGGCCGGTAACTCGTAACCCGTAACCCGTAACCCGTAACCCGAAACGCGTAACCCGGAATCTCGAACACAACTCGCACCCTTCCGGGTTACGCATTACGCATTACGCATTACGCATTACGGTACTACACCGCCAACCCATGTTCCACAGCGGCGTGGTGGTAGCCATGGGCTTTCAGTTCACCCAGGAATTTCTCGACCTGCATGGCCGCGGCCGCGCCCTGGCCGGCTGAGGTGATTACCTGGCGGAAGACCGGGTCCTGGATCTCGCCAGCCGCGAAGACGCCGGGGACGCTGGCGTGATAGCGGCGGTCGGTCTGAACGTAGCCAGCCTCGTCGATGGCCAACTGGCCCTGGAAAAGCTGCGAGTTAGGGGTGTGGCCCACGAAGATGAAGACGCCATCGGTGCGGAAATCTTCTACCTCGCCGGTCTTCAGGTTGCGCAGCGTGGCCGAGACGACCTTGGGCGGCGTGCCGTTGCCATCCCCGCCGGCCGCGTTGATGCGCTCGACCACCGTGTTCCATTTGTACTCGATCTTGGGGTTGGCGAAGGCGCGATCCTGCAGGATCTTGCTGGCCCGCAGCTCCTCACGGCGATGCACCACCGTCACCTTGGCGGCGAACTTGGTCAGGAAGATGCCCTCCTCCAACGCGCTGTCGCCGCCGCCCACCACGATGACCTCCTTGCCGCGGAAGAAGAAGCCGTCGCAGGTGCCGCAATAGCTGACGCCGAAGCCGGTGTACTCTTTCTCGCCCGGCACGTCCAGCTTGCGGTGGGTGGCGCCGGTGCTGACGATGACGCTCTCGGCCCGGTGCTCGCCGCCGTTGGCGGTGCGCACCACAAAGGGATGCTGGCTGAAATCGACCTCGTTGACCCAGTCGTATTGGATGCGCGCGCCGAATTTCTCGGCCTGCTTTTGGAACTTCTCGACCAGCTCCGGCCCGGTCAAGCCATCGGGGAAGCCGGGGTAATTCTCCACCTCGTAGGTGATGGCCACCTGGCCGCCGATCTCATTGCCGGTGAACAGCAGGGGGCTCAGGTCGGCGCGCGCGGCGTAGAGCGCGGCCGTGTAGCCGGCCGGGCCGCTGCCGATGATGATGACCTGCTCAACGTGGTTGTCGCTCATGGTTCTTTTGCCTCGCTTTTTTCAAACGCACCCGCGGTGCGGTGTCTGGCCTGGGCAGGTTGACGCCGTGGCCAGCCCGCTATGTGATGCGCGGCTTGGGATAGGGGTTACATGGGGTGTAGCTCGTAACTCGTAACACGTAACTCGTAACTGGAATGGCGGGAGGTGTGTCTGGGTTAGGGGATCTGCGTAATGCGTAACGAGTAATGCGTAATCGGAATGGCGGGAGGGGTGTCTGGGTTACGGGGCGGCACGTAATGCGTAACGAGTAATGCGTAATCGGAATGGCGGGAGGGGTGTCTGGGTTAGGGGATTTGCGTAATGCGTAACGAGTAATGCGTAATCGGAATGGCGGGAGGTGTTTCTGGGTTACGGGTTTTGCGTAATGCGTAACGAGTAATGCGTAATCGGAATGGCGGGAGGTGTTTCTGGGTTACGGGTTTTGCGTAATGCGTAACGAGTAATGCGTAACCGGAATGGCGGGAGTGGTTTCCGGGTTACGAGTTACGAGTTACGAGTTACGAGTTACTGCAACCCACACAAAGCCGCCGCGCACACCTCCGGGTTACCGTTTACCGTTCACCGTTCACCGTTCACCGTTCACCGCTTACGGGCCACCGGTTCAGCCACCAGCGCGACCCAGTCGCCTTCGACCAGCCGTTCTACCAGCTCCAGCCCGACCTGGGCCAGGGCGGTTTCTACGTCGCCGGCGCGGGGTTCGATGATGCCGCTGACGATCAGGCGGCCATCGTCGGCCAACAGACGGGCCATGCCCTCTACCAGCAACTGCACGATGACGTCGGCCAGGATGTTGGCCACGATCACCGGCCAGCCAGCCGGCCGCTCGGCCCGCTCGGGCAACGAGCCGGCGCGCGCCGTCACCAGCCCCTCCACACCGTTGCGCTGGCAGTTCTCCACCGTCGCGGCCACGGCGATGGGGTCGATGTCGGTGGCCAGGATCGCCCCGGCGCCCAGCCGCGCCGCTGTGATGGAGAGCACACCAGATCCGCAGCCTACGTCCAGCACCGGCTCGCCCGGCGCCAGGTGTCGCTCCAGCGCCCGCATGCACAGCCGGGTGCTGGGGTGCAGGCCGGTGCCAAAGGCCATGCCTGGGTCCAGGATCACCGGCAACAGCGGCTGACCGGCCTCGTCCAGCGCCAGCTCGGCCAGGTCGTCCACCTGCCAGGAGGGGACGATCAACAGCCGCCGGCCGACGCGCGTCGGCTGGTAGTGCTGCTTCCAGGCGTTGGCCCAGTCCTCCTCGGCCAGGGTGCGGATGACCGGGTCGGGGATCGGGTAGAGCCGGCCCAGAAACCACAGGCCCTGTTCGAGCTGGCTGCGCCGCGCTGTCTCATCGGCCGGCAGGTAGGTGCGCACCGTCACCACCGGCGCGGTCAGCTCGCCGTAGGCATCGAAGCCGCCGACCTCGATCACCGCGCCGCTCTGGGCCTCGCCCGGCCGGCTGTTGAAGCGGTTGAAGAGCTCGGCCACGGCCTCGGCCGCCTCGCCGTCGCACAGAACGCTGATTTCAGTCCACTGCATGGCAGACACCTGTGGGGATCAACTGCCGAAGGCGTCGCTGAACGCGCCGGCCAGTTTGTCGAAGAAGCCGCGCTCGTCGCCCAGCTTGGGCGTGCCCAGCGTCTCACCCAGCTCCTCCAGCAGCTTCTTCTGTTTGGGGGTGAGATGAAGGGGCACGGCCACCTTGATGGCGACCAGTTGATCGCCGCGGCGCTCGCTGCGCCGCAGGTGCGGGACGCCCTTGTTCTTCAGGCGCAAGATCTTGCCGTGCTGCGTGCCAGGCGGGACCACCAGCGTCTCGGCGCCGTCCAGCGTGGGCACTTCGATCTCGGCGCCCAGCGCGGCCTGAGCGATGTTGATGGGCAGTTCCATGATGATGTCGTTGTCGTGACGCTGGAAGAGGGCGTGCGGCTGGACAGTCAGGGCGACGTAGAGGTTGCCGGCCGGGCCGCCGGCCAATCCATGGTTGCCCTCGCCGGCCAGGCGGATCTGCGTGCCATCGTCCACGCCGGCCGGCACAGCCACGTTCAGGCGACGGGTGACCTGCACCTGCTTGCGTCCCTGACACTCGGTGCAAGGGGTGGTGATCACCTCGCCCGTGCCGTTGCAGCGCGAACAGGTGGCGCTGGTCAGGATGGCGCCGAAGATGCTCTGCTGGCGGCGCTGCACCTCGCCTGTGCCGTTGCACTGCGGGCAGCGCAGCGGGCTGGTGCCCGGCTCCGCGCCGCTGCCGAAGCAGTGCGTGCAGCCCTCCAACCGGGTCACCTCGACCTCGCGGTCGGCGCCGAAGACAGCCTCCTCGAAGGTGAGGGTGACGCCGACGCGCAGGTCAGCGCCGCGCCGCGGGCCGCGCTGGGCCTGGCGCGCCTGCCCGCCCATGCCGAAGAGATCCTCGAAGATCGAGCCGAAATCGCCGAAGCCGCCAGAGAAGCCGCCGTAGCTGCCCTGGGCGCCGGCGTGGCCAAAGCGGTCATAGGCGGCCCGCTTTTCGCCGTTGCTGAGCACCTCGTAGGCCTCGTTGATCTCCTTGAAGCTGGCCTCGGCGCCAGACTCCTTGTTGACGTCGGGGTGATATTGGCGGGCCAGCTTGCGGTAGGCGCTGCGGATCTCGTCCGCGCTGGCGCTGCGGGCCACGCCCAACACGTCGTAGTAATCGCGTTTTGTGGTCATAACGTTTTGTCTGCAGACCGGTGGGTCACGCTATCAGCGTGACGTATTGTTTCAGATGCCGCGTCACGCCGGTAGCATGACCTGCGAGCTGTCTACTCATGGTCGTCTTCCCAACTGATGATCCATGCGCACAGGCCGGCCAGCGCCACCGTGGCGGCGACCAACGCGGCCCACTGGGAGGCCGTGAAGCCCACGTTGCGGGCCGCCGCCAGCAGAATGGCCACCATGCCCAGCGCCAGCGCAGCCCACATCACCAGATTGGGGTGTCTATCATACAGGTGTTGCAAGGTTTTCATAGGTGTTCGTGCTTACGGTCGGGTTGAGATGGTGTCGTTGATCTTTTTGTGCGTGACGATGTGGAGATCTGTAACGAGTAATGCGTAATGCGTAACCCGGAATGGAGCGAGTTGTGTGCGAGATTCTGGGGTGCGTAACGAGTAACACGAAATCTCGGACTCGACTCACTCTAATCCGGGTTACGCATTACTCGTTACTCGTTACGCAACATCTGCCACGCGCGTTCCACCTGCGCTCGCACCTCCGCCAGGCTGCCGCCGTTGTCGATCACCACGTCGGCTTGGGCGACTTTTTCGGCCTGGGGCGGCTGGGCGTCGATGCGCAGGGCAGCTTCGGCCTCGCTCAGGCCGCGGTTGGCCATCAGACGCTGGATCTGCTGCTCGCGCGGGGCGATGACAACCCAGACCTGCTGGCAGAGCTGCCGGCTGAGGCCGGCCTCCAGCAGCTTGATGGCCTCGATCACCACCACGGGCGCATCCGCCTCGGCCACGCGGCGCTGGATCACCTGAAAGACCGCCGGATGGACGATGGCCTCCAGGTCGGCCAAGGCGGCCGGGTCGCTGAAGACGATCTGGCCCAGGCGCAGGCGGTCGATGGGGCCGCCGCCCGGCGCAATGGCCGGGCCGAAGCGGGCCACGATGCGCTGATAGGCCGGCTGGCCCGGCTCCATCACCTGGTGGGCCACCTTGTCGGCGTCGATGCCGGCCGCGCCCAGCCCGGCCAGCAGGGCCATGACGGTGCTCTTGCCCACGCCAATGTTGCCGGTCAGGCCGACGACCAACTTGTCTGATGGTTGATCCATGATCACCGCAATCGTTGCATCTGTCATTCTGAACGGGTCGAAGCGCCAATGGGCCAACCGCACCCAACCAGCTCTCTCAGACCTCTGGATCGACCGCGCCCAGGGCCAGTGAAGAAACCCGGCGCTGCCTGAGCCAGAATTCTTCGCCGGCCAATCAGCGCGGCGCCAGTCGCGTGCCAGAGCCAATCCGAATGCCAGCGTGACCTCATGCGGCCAGCTCAGCCCATTCTTCCATGAGCTGGTGCAGGCGTTCGTCCACAGCCTGATACTCGCGGCCCAGCGCCTCGACCTGGCGGGTGTCCTGGGCGGCGCTGGCCTGGCTCAATGCGTCGCCCAGGCCGGCCAGCCGCTGCTCCATGCCTTCGATCAGCTCAGCCAGGCGATCGGCCTCGGCCGCGCGCGCCTCGACCTGCTTGCGCTGACGCCGCTCTTCCTTGGCTCGCTCGCGATGAACCTGAGAATCGGTGGCCGGCGCGACGCCGTTGGTCGCCGCGGCCGCGGCCAGCGCCTCTTCCTCGGCCTTGGCCGCCAGATAGGACGTGTAGTTGCCCTCGTAGGCGCGCAGCTCGCCGTCGTCGATCATCCACACCTGGGTGGCGACAGCGTCCACCAGGTAGCGGTCGTGGGTCACCAGCAGCACCGTGCCGGGGAAACCTGCCAACACATCCTCCAGCACCTCCTGGGAGGTGATGTCCAGGTGGTTGGTCGGCTCGTCCAGCACCAGCAGGTTGGCGCCCTCCAGCGTCAGGCGAGCCAGGGCGATGCGGCTGCGCTGGCCGCCGCTGAGCACCTCGATGCGCTTGTAGGCGTCGTCGCCGGAAAAGAGGAAGCGGCCCAGCAGGCCCCGCGCCTCGCCGATCTCCATGCGGGGCGCCTTCTGCAGGATGGCGTCCAAGGCAGTTATGTCGGGGCGCAGCTCGCTGTGGGCCTGGGCCAAATAGCCGACCTGCACGCTGGCGCCCACCCGCAGCCGGCCCTCCAGCGGCGGCGTCTGGCCCAGCAGCGTCTTGAGGAAGGTGGACTTGCCCGCGCCGTTGGGGCCCAGCAGCGCAGCCCGCTCGCCGCGCTTCAGCTCCAAATCCTCGCAGCGGAAGAGCAACGTGTCCTGCTCGCTGACCGGCTGGCGGCTGGCGATGAACTCGTGGCCGCCGGAGATATCCTCGCGGCGGCTGAGTTGGCCGGCCTGGGCGCGGTAGCCGATGGCCAGGTCGACGGTGCGCAGGACGATGTTGCCGCTGCGCAGCCGGGCGTCCATCTGCAGGCGGATGGCGCGCTGCTCCTTCGGCAGCTCGATCAGGCCGTCCTCTTTGATCATGCGCTCCAGCCGGGTGCGGCGGCCCTGGGCCTGTTTGGTGTTCTGGCCGGCGATGTTGCGGCGGATGAAGTCCTCTTCCTTGGCGATGACCTGCTGCTGGCGCTGCCACTCCTTGCGCTGGCGCTCACGGCGCTCGGCCCGCTGCTGCACGTAATGGCTGTAGTTGCCGCGGTAGACCTCCAGCCGCTGGCTGGCCAGCTCCCAAATGCGCGTCGCCACCCGGTCGAGAAAATAGCGGTCGTGAGAGACCACCACCATGCTGCCCTGCCATTGCAGCAGCGTCTGTTCCAGCCACTCGGTGGCGTGCAAGTCCAGGTGGTTGGTCGGCTCGTCCATCAACAGCAGGTCAGGCTCTTGCAGGATGAGGCGGGCCAGCAGGCCGCGCGTCCGCTGCCCGCCGCTGAGATGGGCCAGCGGCATGTGGTGCTCGGCCGGGGCAAAGCCCAGACCGGTGAGCACCTGGCGCATGCGCAGCTCCCATTGATAGCCGCCGGCCGCCTCGAAGGCCGCCTGGCGCGGGCCGTATTCCTCCAATGCAGCCTCGTAGCTGGCCGGGTCGGCCATACGCTCCTCCAGCCGGTGCAGCGCCTCGGCCTGGCGACGCAGGTGGTCGAACTGGCTGGCCACATCGTCCCACAGGGTTGCGTCGCCCACGGGGGGTGGGTCCTGGGGCAGGTAGCCGATGGTGATGCCCCGCATGCGGCTGATGACGCCGTCGTTGGGCGCGTCCAGGCCAGCCAGCAGGCGCAGCAGGGTGGTCTTGCCCTCGCCGTTGGGGCCGACCAGGCCGATGCGATCGCCCTTCTCGACGCGCAAATCGACCCCCTGGAACACATCCAGCGGGCCGAAACGTTTGCTGAGGTCGTTGCCGATGAGCACGGACATGGCGGATAGGCAGGTTGGAACGGTTGCAGATGGCCGGCGGCAGGTAGGCCAGGATGCGGAGCTTGCGCTGGCAGATGCCTGTGCCTGTCGAAGTCGTGATTATACCACAGGGCTAAGCGCACGGCCCAAAGAGCCAGGTAGCCAGTCAAGCCGCCTGGGCCCAGCCGGTGAGCAGGCGCCGTCCGGCCTACCGTCCCCCCATCCCCGACAGCGTGATCCCCTGCACGAACCATTTCTGGGCTATGATGTAGATCACCAGCACCGGCAACAGTGCAATGACCGCGCCGGCCATCAGCAGACCCCAGGCGGTGCTGTACTGGCCGACGAAGGCCGCCAGCCCCACCGGGATGGTGCGCATGGTCTCGGAACTGGTCACCACCAGCGGCCAGAGAAAGTCGTTCCACACCCCCTGGAAGACGAAGATGGCCAGCGCGGCCAGCACCGGCCCGCTCAACGGCAGGACGATCTGCGCCCAAATGCGCAAGCTGCTGGCGCCGTCCATGCGCGCGGCCTCGTCCAGGTCCATGGGCAGGGTGCGGTAATACTGGCGCAGCAAAAAGGTGCTGAAGACACTGAACAGCGCCGGCACGATCAGCGCGCGGTAGCTGTCGTACCAGCCCAGGTTCTTGATGATCAGAAAGTTGGGGATCACCGTCACCGGGAAGGGGATCATCAGCGTGGCCAGGTAGAGCACGAAGATGGCATCGCGCCCCCGGAAGCGCAGGCGGGCGAAGGCGAAGGCCGCCAGCGACGAGATCAGGATCTGCACCACCGTCACCGTGACCGAGACGATGGCGCTGTTGAGATAGAAGCGGCCAAAGGGCACGATGCGGAAGGTCTCGCGGTAGTTGCTCAGCGTCCACTGGTCCAGGCCAAACTCGCGCGCCAGGAAGGCCTGCTGCGGCACCAGCGACACCAGCAGCATGGCAAAAAAGGGCGCCACCATCAGCACGCTGAAACCGATCAGCGCCGCGTGCAGGGCCAGCCGGCCAAGCCGTTGCGAACGGGTCGTCCTCATCTCACTCCGTCTCACACCATTCTCGCTCGGGCCGGTCTCCCGACCGAGCCCGTCCACACCAGCCGCGCTCGGGCCGGTCTCCTGACCGAGCCCGTCCACACCAGCCGCGTCATCCAGGTTCACTCCGTCTCATAATACACCCAGCGCCGCTGCAAGCGGTTCTGGATCAGCGTAAAGGCGAAGATGAAGATGAACAGAAACCAGGCCATGGCCGCGGCCTTGTCCATCCTGATATCGCGGAACGCGGCCAGGTAGATGTACTGCACCACGCTCAGCGAGGAGTTGGCCGGCCCGCCGCGGGTCATGACGAAGGGCTCGGTGAAGAGCTGAAACGCGCCGATGGCCTGATAGACAAAAAGAAAAAAGGTCGTTGAGCTGATCATAGGCAGGGTGACGTGGCGCAGCCGCTGCCAGCCGCCCGCCCCGTCCACGCGCGCCGCATCGGTCAGCTCCCGCGGCACCCCTTGCAGCGCGGCCAGGTAGATCACCATGGTGAAGCCGGTATTCTTCCACAGGGTCAGGATCACCACAGCCCAGCGGGCATAGCGGGTGCTGCCCAGCCAGTTGGGCGGCGTCACCGGCAGCCCGGTGAACTGGGCGAAGTGCTGGATCCAGACGTTGATCAGGCCGTTGTTGCTCAGCAGCAGGCGAAAGACAATCGCGCCGGCCACCACGGTGGTCACCACCGGCATGAAGTAGATCAGCCGGTAGACGCCGGTGGCGCGCAGCCCCTGGTTCAAGGCCAGCGCCATGGCCAGCCCCAGCGCCAACTGCATGGGGACGATGGTCACCAGGTAGAAGGCGGTGTTGCGCACAGCCTGCCAGAAGACCGGGTCGCGCAGCAGCGCGCGGTAGTTGTCCAGCCCGACGAAGGCGCGAAAGCCGGTCAGCCCCCAACTGGTGAAGGAGATCCCCAGCGACATCGTCACCGCCAGGATCACGAAAACCGCAAAGCCCAGCAGGCTGGGCAGCAAAAAGAGATAGCCCTCCCACTGCTGGTCAGGACGCCAACGGAAGAGGCTGCGGCGAGGGGCGGGAGGGAGGGACATGGGGGAGAGGGGGGGAGAATGGTGAACGGTGAACGGTGAACGGTGAACGGTGAACGGTAAACGGTAAACGGTAAACGGTAAACGGTAAACGGTAAACGGAATTCCGATCACCGTTCACCGTTTACCGAATACCGTTTACCGTATGCCGTAGCCGCTACTTCGGATATCCGTAGCTGGCCAGGAAGGCGTCGACCTGCTCACAGAGCGCGGGCAGGGCGGTGGCCGGGTCAGCTTCGCCCGACCAGATCAGGTCCATGCCGGGGCCGATGACGGAGCCGTCCAGCTCGCCCCATTCGGGGAAGTAGCCGAAGCCGCCCACGCCCGAGGCCGCGGCCTCGTCGATGATGGCCTGCTTGTTGGCCGGCGCCTGGTCGGTCATGAAGGCGGGCGAATTGGCGGTGGACTGCAAGGCGGGGAAGATCTCGCCCGCGGCGGTGTAGACCTGCTCGCCCCCCTCGGTGCTCTGCAGCCAGGAGAGGAAGGTCCACGCCGCGTCCTTGGCGTCGCTGCCCGCGCTCATCACCCAGGCCGCGCCGCCCGCGGCGTTCCAGCGCTGGCCGCCCTCAGGAATCGGCACTACCGCCACGTCGTAGGCCTTGCCGGCCTGGTTGAAGCCGGAGACGCGGCTGGTGTTCTGGATGATCATGGCCGCCTGGTCGGCGATGAAGACCGCCTGGTCGCCGCCGGCCTGGCCGAGGTCAGCCGGCCGCATGGCATAGCCCTTGTTCATCAGATCGGCGAAGAAGGCGACAGCCTCCACCGACGCCGGCTCGGCCAGCATGCACTTGGAGGGATTGACGTAGTCGTCCAGGATCGCGCCGCCGTTCTGGTTCAGCCACTTGGAGAACTTGCCGCCCTCCATGGCCAGGCCGTAGCGCTCGCCCGGCACAGTCAACGCCTCAGCCGCGGCCGTCAGCTCGTCCCAGGTCCAGGTCTCGTCGGGATAGGCCAGGCCGGCCGCGTCGAAGAGGTCCTTGTTGTAGTAGAGCACGTTGACCTCGATGTCGCGCGGGAAGCCGTAGACGCTGCCCTGGTACTTGGCCGACTCCAGCAGGCCGGGCCAGTAGTCGTCCAGGTTATAGCCGGACTGTTCGATGAAGGAATCCAGGTTTTCCAGCACCCCCTCGGCCGCGTAGCGCGGGGTGGGCCAGAGGAAGGCGATGTCGGGGATCAGGGCGGTGTCGCCGCTGGCCCAAAGCGCCTGGATCTTGGTGAAATAGTCGTCCCAGGGCTGATTCCAGATTTCGATCTTGATCTCTGGGTGCTCAGCCATGAAGGCATCGGCTACCCGCTGGTGGGAAACCACCTCTTCGGGGCTGCCCCAGAGCGCCCAGGTCAGCGTGACGGCCGCAGCGGCCGGCTGTTCGGCGGTCGTTTGGTCGGTGGTAGCCGGCTGATCGGTGGCGGCCGGCGGCTCAGCGGCCGGCGGTGCGACCGGCGTCGCGGGTGGAGCGCAGGCGCTGAGCGCCAACAGGGCGATCAGCGTGAGCAAGACAAGAACAGAGCGGCGGTGGATCTTCATGGCTTCTCCTTTCCTTGTAGAAGCAGGTTGTACGCGAGTCCTTCACTCGGCGGCCAGAGCTATGTGGCTCTGGGTTGTCTCCAGGCTTGATAAGATGTCTGGAATTTATCCTCATGGGGCAGCCAGCAAAAGCTCCATAAACAACAACATGCGCTATAGTTCTGGCCCTCCGCCCGGGTGGTCGTAGACCTCGTTCACCTCAGCCGCGACGGCCGCGGCCGGCTTGGCGGCCAGCAGATCATCGAAGAGCGGCAGCCGGCCTGTGCGCACGGCGTGGTCGGCATAGAGGAACATGGCCGCCGACCAGCCCTGCTGCGCATAGCCCATGGGATGCCCGCTGTCGCCGTGCAGCCATTCGGTGAACTCCCACGGATGATAGATGCCCTGGCGGTTGGCCTCGGCCAGCCGGGTCAGCAGGCGTTCCGCCTCCTGCTGCCAGCCGTGACGCACCAGAGCGGCCACGTGCAGCCCGCCGATCATCGGCCAGATGCCGCCGTTGTGATACTGGTGCGGCAGGTTCAGGTTGCGGCTGCGATAATACTCGCGCCAGTGCGACTCGCTGGGGTAGATGGGCGGATAGATGGCCTTGGTCGGGTAGGGCTCGGCCATGCCCACCTGCGCCATGTAGCGCACGATGTGCTCGGCCCGGTGGCGGTCGGCGATGCCGGTCAGGATGGCCAGGCAGTTGCCCAGGCTGTCGCACCAATCGCCATACTCGCGAAAGGCGATCCAGGGCAGATAGTAGGGCCGGCTGGAGATGGTGCCCACGTTGTGGTAGACCATGAACCACTCCAGGCGGATCGTCTTGAGCTTCTCCAGGTGCTCGGCGAAATGTTCGGCCACCCAGCAGCGGTCGATCCAGAGCAGCAGGTTGATCCGTTCATGGATGCCCAGCGGGTTGATCGGCAGCCAATGGCAGCCCACCCGGTCAAACAGCCGTGCGCACATCTCCTGATAGGCCAGGCTGGCCGCGTAGTAGAGCACGTTGTCGTACAGCACGTTGTAGCGCACCGCCAGCAGGTCCATCCAGTCGCCAGCCTCTGGCACCTCCAGCAGGCCGCACTCGTTCATGTCCTGATATTCCAGCCAGGTCATGGCCTGCTCGATGGACCGCCAATGGCGCTGGAGGAAATCCAGGTCGCCGGTGCTCTGCACGTGCAGGTAGTGCCCCAACAGAAACCAGAGGTTGGCGTCCACCGCGCCGGCGTTTTCCGTGCTGACGTAGCCCGTGTCGGGGTTGACGTTGAGCTGAACCATGCCGCGCGGCGACTGATGCCGGCCCATGGTCTCCAACGAGGCCCGGCCCGCGGCCAGCAGGTCAGGATCGCCGGTAGCCGCCGCGCCCAGAAAGACCACCATGCTGTCGCGCGCCCAGATCTGCGGATAGCCGGCGGCCAGCGCGGAGGCGCGGAAGCCGTGCGGCGTGGCGCAGCGGTGGAGGATATCGAGGGCCCGACCGCGGGCCTCGTCCAGCAGGGGGGTGGTGTTCATCGAACGGGTATCGCAGCTTCTCGACCCAGAGCCAGGCATGGCTCAACACCTGGGCGGCGTGGCCGCCATTGTAACATACGGTGTACAAGACAGCAAGCAACGATGGTTGGCGGCCCGCCAGGCGCTTGTATTCTTACCGTCGCATCAACCCGCAGAAATCCTGTTGCACCCTGGCGGCGGAGTGTATGGCCGCGTTCCGGCAGTTTGCGCAGCGAGATGACACCCACATTCCCTGGAGCCCCCTCCTGCCAGACGCCCTGGCCGCTTGACGAGAAGCGTCAGGACCGGCAGATTTGCCAATCGCACCATGCCGGTGCACAATGCGGCCTCGTAGGCGCACCAAACCTCAGATCATGTCTCCAGGAGAAGACTCTGTGAGCTCAAGCGTTCCCACAAACACAACAGCCGGCCATTGCCCGCAGTGCGGCGCGGCGCTGCGCACTGACGCCAGCTTCTGCACCGCCTGCGGCGCGGCCGTCGGCGGCGCTGCTCCAGCCACGCCGTCGCGTCCAGCCCGGCCGGCTCCCCGCAGCAAACGCAGCCCGTGGCTGGCAGTCGTCGCGCTGCTGGCCATTCTGGCCGTGGCCGCCATCGGCTGGGCGCTGCTCAACGATGCGCAACAGCCGGCCTCCGTCGCCATCCCCACCGTCGCCGCGGCGCAGAATGTCCCCTATCCCAACGTGGCGCGCGTCTCGCCGGAGCAGGCGCACATCAGCGCCATGTCTGACCAGGCGCTGATCGTCGATGTGCGGGGCCAGGAGTACTACGACGCGGGCCACGCGCGCGGCGCGATCTCGATCCCGCTGGAGCAACTGCCGGCGCGGCTGGCTGAACTGCCCAAGGACCAGGCCATCCTCTTCTACTGCACCTGACCGGCCGAGGAAAGCAGCGCCCGTGCGGCGCAATACCTGCTCGATCAGGGCTACAACAACGTAGGCGCGATCCTGGGCGGCCTGGAGGCATGGCAGCAGATCGGCCTGCCGCTGGAATAGCGCCCAATGGCCGGCGCCTAGCCCAGGCCGTTGACCACCCGACGCGCCGCCCGATAGACCCACGGGAAACGGCGCAGGCGGACCATCCAGCCCCGATCCATCACCACATCGCTCTGCTTGATCCACACCTGCTCCGCGGCCATGCGCTGATACTTGGTGCAGGAGGTGCAAGGGATGTCGTCACGCGCCGGCGCCTTACCCATCAGCATCTCGCGCGCGTAGCTGATCTGTTCGTTGTTGACAGCCGCCTCCAGACCGTCGCCGAAGACGTTGCCGCCGAAATCCTGCCAGTAGTTGACGCAGCAGCCCAGCACCTTGCCATCCCAGTTGATCTGCGGCTCGTTCCAGAGCTGCAAACACTGTTGAAACTTGTGCGTCTGTTCCCAGTCATCCTGGCGCGTGGTGGCAGCCAGGCCGGCGTCCAGCATCACCTGCTGCTTGTTGCGCACCGGCGAAAAGTCCGCATCCCAGTTCAGCTTGGGCCGAAAGGTCATGTTCAGCTCCTGACAGAGCGCCTTGACCCTGTTGATCTCGTGCTCGTTGTGGCCGAAGATGACAAACTGCCAGTTCAGGCGCGGCGCCTGGCTGCCATATTGCTGTTTATAGGCGTTGATCTTGCGCACATTGCCGATCACGGTGTCGAAGTTGCCGCGCACCCGGTACTGCTGATAGGTTTCCTGGCTGGCGCCGTCGATGGAGACGGTGATCTCCTGGACGCCGTACTTGACCAACGCCTCCAGCGCCTCGTCGGAGGCCGTGTTGAGGTTGACGCCGTTGGCCAGGTTGATGCGAACGTTGTGGGCGTGCGCATAGGCCAGAATCTCCACCAATTGAGGGTTGAGCAGCACCTCGCCCCAGTTGGAAAGGCCGATCTCACGCAGGCCGGGGTTTTGGTCGATCAGCGCCTTGAAGTCATCGAACTTGAGCAGGCCGGTGCCCACCGCGCTTTTGCCGATGATGCCCTGCGCCGTGGGGCAAGAGGGACAGCGCAACTGGCAGGCCGAGGAGGCCTCCAGGCGAATCTTGACAGGTTTGATGGTGCTCATGGTCTCGCCATTACAGTGTGTGAAAATCAATCGTCGCGTCAGTCAGCCCTGACCAAGGCCGGTCTACTATAGCCACAGTGCTGGCACTTGTCAAGCCGGGCGGCTTTCGATAGCACGACATCTGTCCACCCGGAGGCGAGGCTTTAGCCGGGTCGGCGCGCTCAGTTGGCATCGTCCAGACCCGGCTAAAGCCTCGACTCCGCGCCCTGCGCTCAGTTGGCATCGTCCAGACCCGGCTAAAGCCTCGACTCCGCGCCCTGCGCTCAGTTGGCATCGTCCAGACCCGGCTAAAGCCTCGACTCCGCGCCCTGCGCTCAGCTGGCATCGTTCAGACCCGGCTAAAGCCTCGACTCCGCGCCCTGCGCTCAGTTGGCATCGTTCAGACCCGGCTAAAGCCTCGACTCCGCGCCCTGCTTCAACCGCGCGGCGCATTTGGTTTGCCCTTTCACCCCCGCCGCCGTATAATCCCATCGCACTGCCATGACCATCAGCCAACAAACCTACCGTTTCTACAACCAATCGACCGACTACTTGCAGCGTCTGGAAGATGCCGGCTGGCGGCCGGAATATGGCGCGGCGCTGGGCGCGCTGAAGCACTATCAGCAGCCCAACGGCGGCGCGGCCCTGGACTACGGCTGCGGCGTGGGCGATCTGACCGCGATCCTGGCCCGCACCGGCTATCACGCCGTCGGGGCTGACATCTCGCTGCCCTTCGTGCAGAGCGCCCAAACGCGCCACCCCCATTTGCCCTTCGTGGCCTTGGGCGCGGGTCCAGCCCTTCCCTTTGGCTCTGACCGCTTCTGGGCGATTGCAGCCATCAACACCATCGAGCATGTGGCCACGCCCGCCCAGACCCTGCGCGAGCTGCACCGGGTGTTGATTGCCGGCGGGCTGCTGGTGATGACCTTTCCCAACCTGGTGACGCCGCTGCGCCCCCTGAAACGTTTCGTCGCGCGGCGGCGGCGCGCCCGCTATGGGCCGGAAAGCGGCGAGAGCGCGCCGGAATCGCTGCGCCTGGCAGTGCGCAACAGCGCGCTGCTGCTCCAAGGGGGGCTCAGCCGCCAGCCGCGCTTCCAGCCGCGCCAGCCCGATTTCGCCAACGCCGAACGCTATCGCCTGCTGGGCTACGGCGCGGACTATGACGCGGTCTGGCTCTGCAACCCGCTGGATATCGCGTTTCATCTGCAAGGGCTGGGCATGCACATCCTGCAGCTGCGCGGCATTCCTGGCGCGGCCGAACGCTCCTCGGCGATCAACCGCCTGCGTCGGGTGTTGCCGGCCGCCATCTCCTCCCCGATCCTGCTGGCCGCCCGCAAGACCTTCTGAGCCGGCCTGTGCGCGCGTGGCGCACGCCTGTGGCGGCCCTTACACTTCGGCATGAGACGACAGCCACGAGGCGCAGAATCTCACAGAACCAACTGAGCGCGGGGAACAGGCGTGGGGCTGGCGCCGTCTCAGGCGCGGCGCACAACGGTTTGCCAAAGCCCGCCAATTGTGCTATCATCGCATCACACCGCCGCAGTCGCCCTACGACTGCGGCGGTGTGATGCCGCAAACCTGACAAAAATGACATCCGTCGAGCGCCTGGATTTCATGCAATCTTAATCTTACGATCGTACTGTTGGACCTGGCGCCCCTTGGCTCTCGACATGGAAGACCACGAACGCTTGACACCGGAGTTGAGAGGGGTCAGCATTTGCGGCAAAGGAGTGTAACGACCCATGAGACGAAAGAGTATTTTAGTATCGCTGGCTGCGCTGGCGGTGGTGGCTTTTCTGGCCACTTCGCTGGTCAACGCCGGCAATTCCGCCCAAGAGGGCGAGGCCCAGCCGGAGGCTGCACCGACCGCCGAGGCGCCGGGCTTCTACCTGGTGGGCAGCAAAAGCCTTGAATCGGCCGATTTCAACCACGCGGGAGAGATGCAGTTTTGGGCCTGGTCCGAGCTGCACAGCGGCCCCAACTCCTTCAATTGGGATCGCCTGGATGAGTACATCGCGCGCCACTACGTCGCCCCCAACCCGGCGCAGGGCCAGCCTGGCAAGAAGGCAGCCATTGCCCTGACCACCTACGACGGACGCAGCGGCCTGGGCGCCAAGCAGATGCCGGCCTGGGTGCGCGCCACCCCCAACACCACCATCCCCGGCGTGCTGCGCGACGAAGTCAAGAACGGCAGCTTCACCGACAACCTGGACTACTGGGACACTGTGGGCCAGGTGAGCATCAGCACCGCCAACCCCCACAGCGGACCCAACGCGGCGCGGCTGGGCGGCGGCGGCGCCAGCACCGACATCCTGGAGCAGTACAATGTGCGCATTCCCTACGTGCTGAACCAGGGCGCTTTCTCCTTCTGGTGGCGTTCCGAGGCAACGGGCAACGTGGCCGACGCCGAGGACGTGTTCAAGGTGGAGATTCGCGACGGCAACGATGTGGTCGTGCAGGTGCTGAGCCTGAACAACATCGGCACGCGCGGCTGGCAGCAGGTGACGCTGAATCTGGTTCCCTACGATGGCCACTACGCCACCGTGCGCTTCGCCCTGACCAACGACGGCGACGCCACCTCGACGATGGTTTTCGTGGACGATGTCAAGGCAGATATCCAGCCGATCCTGCCCAAATACTGGGACGCGGCTTACCAGAGTCTCTACAATCAGTTCGTAACCGCGATGGGTGCGCGCTACCGCGCCGACGCGCGCTTGGAATTCGTGGGCATCGGCACCGGCCAGTTCGGCGAGACGCGCGCCACCGGCACCGAAGACCGGGCAGCCACCATCGCCGGCGGCCTGACCGACGGCTATGCCTGGGTCACCACGGTCAACCAGATCACGGAGATGTACCGCCTCGCCTTCAGCATCAGCGGCACGCCGCGCAAGGTGCTGTTGCTGCAAAATGCTCCCTTCCAGTACAACTCATCGGTGCCGGGCGGCGGCCCCCAGGAGCGCAGGTCCTTCTCCGAATACGCGGCCAACAAGGATGTGGGCCTGTCCTTCAACGGGCTCTACTACGACTGGAACGGGGCCGAGTCGGTGATCCATCCCAACGCCGGCAACTATTACGGCCTGGGCGCCTATGACCCCACGCTGCTCTACAACAATCGGGTAGCCACCGGCTTCGAGACCTATAGCTACATGATCGGCGACTCCACCGGCCTCAAAATCGGCAGCAACAAGGCCGATGCATTCTACTGGTCGGTGCTCAACGCGCTGGACAAGCATGTGGACTACATCCGTCTGTCGGGCTACGGCGGCTGGTATCTGGGCGCCAACGACACGCCGGTGCGCGATTACACCGACATCATGCTGTGGGCCAAGCCCTACTTCGGCAAGGACGCCAGCAACACCCCCTCGGTCTGGACGGCCATGCGCGAGCATATGACCCCCATCTGCTACTGGAGCGTCGGCAACTGCGAGTTCTCCAGCAACTGGCCTCCCCTGGGCAACTTCGAGTTCTGGCTCTACCAGAAGGACCAGGCGCCCGGCGGCAAGACCATCCCTGAGACGCACATGGAGTGGATCCAGACCTCGGCGCAGGGCCTGCAGCGCCCCCGGCTGGGCCTCTGCCCCCAGACCTCGGCCGGCCCGCTGGATCCCACCAACCCGTCGCAGCCCTACCCCTGCCATGACGGTCGCTACAACACGGAACTGCCCACGGCGCGTGAGTCGGTCGTGATCCGCCGCACCGACCAGGCCTCCAGCAACCACTCCATGTTCTTCGACGTGGATCCTGGCTACATGTACGACGGCAACTACACGGCCGATATCCAGGTCCGCTACTGGGACAAGGGCGTCGATCAGTTCCGCCTGCAGTACGATTCGACCAGCGGCCCCAAATATGCCGTCATCAAGGGCACCACCAACTCGGTGGTGACCAAGCAGAACTCCAACCAGTTCCGCACTGTGACCTTCACCCTGAGCGATGGTCGCTTTGCCGATGGGCTGTCCGGCGCCACCGACTTCGCCATCGACTCGCGCAGCAGCACAGGCGCCAACGATGGCAACGAGTGGATTCACTTCGTGGATGTGCGCAAGTACGACCCGGTCGCACCCACCAACACGCCCACGGTGACCCGCACGGCCACGCCCACCAGCACGCCCACGGCCACCAACACGCCCACTGTGACCCCGACGGCCACACCGACTCACACGCCGACTGTGACCCCCACGGCCACCAACACGCCCACTGCAACCCCGTCGCCCACCGTGACAGTCACGGCGACGCCTGTGGTGCGCGATACCTATCTGCCGTTGATCATCAGGAGCAACTAAACCCCTCCACTCAGCCCAAGGCTTCGCACTCTGGTTTAGACTCTTCATCCGTCCGGCTGGCCCGCCACATGCGGGCCAGCCGGACGCCCTTGACCCGCCTTACCCTGGCCGCGATCGCCGCAGCGGCTCGCCGTCGTCCTGACTGCTGCATGAACAAACTGTCATACTGGCCGGCTGGATTCTTCATCGAGTATTAATCTTGCCGTGATAACGTAGGCAGGTGAAAGTCATTCGACGGGAGTTACTGCGATGTTGGACACTCATTCACGCATGGCCACCTGGTACCGCGACACCTCTTACCCCAAGACTTTGCAGCGCATGCAGACCCACACGTTCGTCTATGAGCGCATCAAGCGCATGTTCGACATCGTGCTGTCTGCATTGTTGTTGATTCTCCTCTCGCCGCTGCTGTTGGTGCTGGCGTTGGCCATCAAGCTTGACAGCCCCGGCCCGGTGTTGTTCGTGCAGCGCCGCACCGGTCGCTATGGCCGGCCGTTCAACTTCTTCAAGTTCCGCTCCATGAGCTACAGCCCGCAGCATGTGGAGGTCCACCGCGCCTACGTGCGCCAATATGCCAACGGCGCCGACGGCGCCGAGACGGCCAACGGCGTGCACAAGCCGCTCAACAACGGCCTGGTCATCACCCGTGTGGGCAAGGTGCTGCGCCAGACCAGCCTGGACGAGCTCCCCCAACTGTGGAACATCCTGCGCGGCGACATGAGCTTCGTCGGCCCGCGGGCCTGGGCCGACTACGAGTTGGAATCCTACAAGGACTGGCACTACCGGCGGCTGGAAGTTCTCCCCGGCCTGACCGGCCTGGCCCAGATCAACGGCCGCAGCGCCCTGGCCTTCGACCAGATCATCCGCCTGGACATCGACTACATCGACCAGCGCTCGCTCTGGCTGGATGCCAAGATCCTGCTCAAGACGGTGCCCGTGGTGTTGAGCGGCAACAACACCGGCTGATTCGAGCCAATCTCCCCCGGCTTTCACCCCATTCCCGGCTTGCGTCACAACCCCAGAGTTCCGCGACGATCAGCGTCCCTTGCAGCGGCGTGGGCATGGCCGCGGCCCCTTCCCGGGTGGCAGGCCGGGCTTCTGTTCTTCCTGCCATCCCGACAGCGCAACCGATGGGGACTGCGATGGAGCGCGGCGCGGCTGCCAGCCATGCAGCACGCGGCCCGCGCCGCCCGCGGCTCATCCCTGCCCGGCGTTCAGCCGCTTCCGAAATTTGGATCTGAGAAGGTGTATTCCCTATGACAGCTCGACCTTTCCCCTGGCTTTCCCTGATTCTGATCCTGGCCGTGGTCTCGCTGCTGGTCGGCCCGGCCGCCCCGAGCCAGGCCGGCGCGCCGCGCCAGGAGGCAGCCCCGCAGGCGCCCACGGTGAACGCCCCTGGCTTCTACCTGGTCGGCAGCAAGAACCTGAACCCGGCCCAGTTCCACCACGCCGGCGACATGCAGTTCTTCTGGTGGCGACCGCTGAACCCAGAGCCGGGCGTCTTCAACTGGGCCAATATCGACGCCTATCTGGCCGGCCACGCGGTCAACGGCAAGAAGGTGGGCCTCGCCATCGTGCCGGCCGAGGGGCGCTACGGCGGCGGCAGCATGCCCGCGCCCGGCTTCGTGCGCGGCGACCCGGCCATCATGTACGACGGCGTCACCCTCAACGAGGTCTACATCGGCGATTTCGAAGGCGACCTGGCCGCGGGCTGGGATTTCAGCGGCCCCGTCACCACGGTGACCAATCCGGTCTTCAACGGGCTGAAGGCGGCCCGGCTGGGGGGCACAACCAGCTCCACGGCGGTGCTGCGCCAGGGCCCCCTGCGCATTCCCCCCTATCTGCGCAGCGCTCAGATCGCCTACTGGTGGCGTATGGAGACCAGCGAGCCAGCCGGCAGCACCTCCGACACCATACGCGTGGAGCTGCTGGAGAACAACAATGTCATCGCCACCATCCAGGCCATCAACAGCAACGCCGTGCGCAACGCCTGGCAGCAGCATGTGGTCGATCTGACCGCCTATGCCGATCGCAACGTCGAGCTGCGCATCACCGTCAGCAACGACGCCAACGCGCCCACCTCCTTCTTTCTGGATGACGTTTCGCTGACCACCACGCCCATCCTGATGAAGATGTGGGCCAACGAGTACAAGCAGGCCTACCAGACCTTTGTCCAGGCGCTGGGCAACCGCTATCGCAACGACCCGCGCGTTGAGTTCGTCGCCATCGGAACCGGCCTGTGGGGCGAGACGCGCGCCACCGAGCCGGTAGACCGCCCCGCCTCGCAAGCCAACGGCATCACCTCAGACCTGTGGATCGACACGGTCAACGACATCACCGACATGTACATCTCCGCCTTCTCCGAGGGAGGCGAGCTGCGCAAGCCGCTGCTCTTGCAGATGGCGCCCTTCCAGATCGTGCCCCGCGAGCGGCGCGAGTTCTCCACCTACGCGGCCGAGCACGGCGTGGGGCTTTCCTTCAACGGCCTCTACGCCGACTACAACAACGTCTTCATGTGCGGCGATCCCAATCCCGATTACGACTGCGCCGGCGCCTATGATCAACTGGTGACTTTCAACCATCAGGTGCCCATCGCCTTCGAGACCTACAACTACATGCTGCCGTCGGTCAGCGAATTCTTCTGGGGCCTGATGAACGCCCTGGACAAGAAGACCGACTACCTGCGCATGTCCGGCTATTCGGGCTGGTATCTGGGGCCCAACGACACGCCGGTGCCGGCCTACACCAATCTGATGGCCTGGAGCAGCCAGTGGTTTGGCCAGGATCTCCCCACCACCCCGTCGATCTGGGTGGCTATGCGCGAGCACCGCAACCCCTTCCGCTACGGCAGCACCAGCTCCATCTCCTTCACCAGCGACCGGCCGCAGATGGGCAACTATCAGTTCTGGCTCTACCAGCGCGACGACATCCCCGGCGGACAGACGGTGCCGGAGACCAACCAGGCCACCGAAGGGGGGCAGCCGGTGGGCCTCGGCTACTGCCCGGGCGCGCCCTGCTGGCCCAACGCCTACAACCCGAACCTGCCGGCCAACACCTATCAGGCCTGGGTGATCCGCCGCACCGATCAGGCCACCGGCAACCCCTTCATGTGGTTCTCGGCCGACGACGGCTACGTCTTCGGCGATGGCAACCAGGTGGAGATCCAGGTCACCTACTGGGACCGCGGCACCGACCGCTGGCAACTGCGCTATCAGAACAGCAGCGGCCAGGAGATCGCGGCTACGCCCGCGGGCAGCGCCGATCCCTGGGTGCAGAAGACCAACAGCAACGCTTTTCTGACTGCCAGCTTCGTGCTGACCGACACCCGCATGAGCAATGGCCTGACCGGCGGCGCCGACTTCGTGCTGGACAGCCGCAACGAAATGGGCGCGGACGACGGCAACGAGTGGATACACTTCGTCGAGCTGAAGAAGCTGAGCGGCCCCACTCCTCAGCCGACGCCGACGCATACCGCCACGCCCACGCCGACCACCGGCCCCACGCGCACGCCCACGCCGACCTGGACCCCCTCGCCCACCCGCACCACCACGCCCACCGCGACGCCGGCCTCCACCAACACGCCCACGGCGACGCCCACCGCGTCCGCCACCCAGACGCCCACCGCCACGCCGACGGCCACCAACACCGCCACGCCCACCGCCACCGCGTCCGCCACCCATACCCCCACGGCCACGGCGACGCACACGGCCACCGCCACCCCTACCCGCACGCCCACCGCCACGCCGACGGCCACCCCCACCCGCGTGCCCTACGGCATCGTGCAGGGGCGGGTGTTCCACGACGTCAACGTCAACAACAACTACGATCCGGGCGTGGATCAACCGCTGGCCGGCGCGCGCGTCGAGCTGTACAACCTGAGCGGCCAACTGCTCAACATGCAGATCACCACGGCCAACGGTCAGTACAACTTCACCTTCCTGGAGCCCGATCGCACCTATCGGCTGGTGCAGACGCCGCCCCCCGGCTATGCCCCGGCCCAGTACAGCGACGTCAACCTCTTCGTCCCGGCCGGAGACCCGGTGGTGATGAACTTCGCCCATCAGCCCTACAAACACGCCTATCTGCCCATGGTCATCCGGCAGCAATGAGACCTGATGTCCCTTGCGCCAAGCCAGGCCCCAGCGCCATGACAGGCGTCTGCGCAGCCTGAACCATGTGTTAGCACAGGCTGCCGTCTCGCCGCACAGGCCAGACGGCAGCTTGTTTTTAACCCCGGCGACGGCCGCGGCAGCGCCTGCGCCGCCGGGGCCGGGAATCGCCAGTGCGACGCTTTGGTGGTACACTTAGGCCCTTGTCGCGTCAGTTCGGCCCGGCCCCGGGCCGCTAGCCAGGAGAGCCATGATCCGCATCCATCCCACCGCCGACGTCTCACCGGCTGCTCAGATCGGCGACGGCGCCCAAATCTGGCATCAGGCGCAGGTGCGCGAGAACGCCAGCATCGGCCGCCACTGCATCGTGGGCAAAGGCGTGTACGTCGATTTCGGCGTCCAGATCGGCGACCACTGCAAGCTGCAAAATAACGCTTTCATCTATCACGGCGCCACCCTGGCCGACGGCGTCTTCGTCGGCCCCGGCGCAATTCTGACCAACGACCGCCTGCCGCGCGCGATCAACCCCGACGGCACCCTCAAAAGCGACGACGACTGGCAGGTAGGGACGATCGATGTCGGCTACGGTGCATCCATCGGCGCCGGCTGCATCGTTCTGCCCGACGTCGCCATCGGCCGCTTTGCCATGATCGGCGCCGGCGCGGTGGTCACACGCGATGTGCCGGCGCATGGGCTGGCGCTGGGCGCGCCCGCCCGGCTGGTGGGCTACGTCTGTAGCTGCGGCGGCCGGCTGGCTGTGACCGACGAGCCGGCCGGGCTGCATGGCCGCTGCGCCGCCTGTGGGCGCGCGTTCGATCTGGCGCGGCCGGCGTCGGGGAGCGTGTACCCATGAACCATGCGATTCGCACCGGCGTCATCGGCGTCGGCAACATCGGCCAGCACCACGCCCGCATCTACGCCTCCCTGCCCGGCAGCCACCTGGTCGGCATCGCCGACATCCACCCCGGCCGGGCGCAGGAGATCGCCGAACGCTACCAGGTGCCCGCCTACACCGACTATCACGCCCTGTTGGACCAGGTGCAGGCCGTCACCGTGGCGGCGCCCACCACCCTGCACCACGAGATCGGGCTGGCCTGCCTGGCGCGCGGCGTTCACCTGTTGATGGAAAAGCCGCTGGCCGCGTCGGTGGAACAGGGGCACGAGCTGGCCGCGTTGGCCAGCCAGACAGACCTGGTGCTGCAAGTCGGCCATGTGGAGCGCTTCAACCCCACCTTCGTCGAGCTGGCCAACGTGCTGGCCGAACATCAGATCCTGGCCGTCGACGCCCGCCGCCTGAGCCCCTTTGCCACGCGCGCCGCCGATGTCAGCGTGGTCTACGATCTGATGGTACACGACCTGGACCTGATCCTGACGCTGATCCGCTCGCCGCTGCGCAGCGTCAGCGCCGCGGGCAACGTCATCCGTTCGACCCAGCCCGATCACGCCCTGGCGCTGCTGACCTTCGACGGCGGCCAGGTGGCCAGCCTTTCGGCCAGCAAAGTGACCCAGCACAAGGTGCGTCAGATGGCCGTCACCTGCGCCGATGCCTTCGTGGTGGCCGATTTCCTGACCCGCACGGTGATGGTGCACCGCCAGTCCTCGGCCGACTACTTCGCCCAGCGCGGCGAGGTGCTTTACCGCCAGGAAGGGCTGATCGAGCAGGTCTATGTGCCGCAGATCGAGCCGCTCTACGCCGAGATCCAGCATTTTCTCGCCTGCGTGCGCGAGGGCCGGCCGCCGCGCGTGGGCGGCGAAGAGGCGATCCGCGTCATGACCGTCGCCGACGAGATCGAACACCGCCTGCTGGCCACGATTTAGTTCCTGCCATGATTCCTCTCAAACTCACCCTGCACAACTTCATGTGCTACCGCGACCCCGCACCGCTGGACTTCGCCGGGATGCACCTGGCCTGTCTGTCGGGCAACAACGGCCACGGCAAATCGGCCATTCTGGACGCGATGACCTGGGCGCTGTGGGGCAAGGCGCGCTCCAACCAGGCCGACGATCTGATCCACCTCGGCGAGAGCGCCATGTGGGTGGATTTCGAGTTCGGCCTGGGCCCCCACCGCTATCGGGTGCTGCGCAGCCGGGAGCGCCGCGGCCGCGCCGGCAAGAGCGACTTGCAGCTTCAGATCTGGCAGGAGGAGGGGGAACAGCCGGCCCAGGGAAGCTGGCGCGCCCTGACCGAACCGACCCTGCGCGAGACCGAGCAGGCCATCGTCGGGCTGTTGCGCATCGACTACGAGACCTTCATCAACTCCGCCTTCCTGGTGCAGGGACGCGCCGATGAGTTCACCGTCAAGCCGCCCAACCAGCGCAAGCAGATTCTGGCCGACATCCTGGGCCTGGCCATCTACGACGACTACGAAGCCCGCGCCAAAGAGCGCGTGCGCCAGGCGAAGCAGGAGGCGGCGCACCTGAACGGCCAGTTGCAGGGCATTGACGCGGAGCTGGCGCAGGAGGCCAGCTATCAGCAGGAGCTGGAGCAGGCGCAGACGCTGCTGGAGAGCGCCAGCGAGCAATTGCGCGTGGCCGAACAGGCCTTGCAGACCGTGCGGGCCGAGCGCCAGGAGCTGCTAACCCAGCGCCGCATCCTGGATGACCTGCAAGGCCGGCTGGCGCTGGCTGGGCGGCAACTGACCGCGGTCGAGGCGCAACTGCGCACCGACCAGAGCCGGCTGGCGCAGGATCAGGCCGTGCTGGCCGAGCAGGCCGAGATCGAAGCGGGCTTCCACCGGCTGGAGGAGGCGCGGCTGGCGGACCAGGCCATGAGTCGCCAGCTCAGCCAGCACGCCGCCCTGCAAGGCCGGCGCAGCGCGCTGGAGAACCAGATCAGCCAGGCGCGCTTCGAGCTGGAAACGCAACAGCGCACGCTGGCCGGCCAGGTGGCCCGCTTGCAGCAGGAGGCCGGCCAGATTGCGGCGCTGCAAGCCGAGATGCAGCAGGCGCAGGCCGAGCTGGCCCGCCTGGCTGAGCTGGACAGCCGCCAGGCCGCCCTGCGCGGCCAGATTCAGACCCTGCGGGAGGAGGTGGCCGGCCTGCACAGCCAGAACCAGACGCTGCGCAGCGCCATGGCCACCCTGGAGGCCCGGATCGCCCAACTGCCTGAGGCCGGCGCGCTCTGCCCCACCTGCGGCCAACTGCTGGGCGACGCCGAACGCCAGGTGGTGCTGGCGGGCTACCAACAGGAGGGCAAGGAGGCCGGCGATCAGTTCCGCGCCAACCAGGCCAGCAGCGCCGCGCTGCGCCAGCAGATCCAGGCTGGCGAGGCAGAGCTGGCCGGCCTGGAACGCGCCCTGCACGAGCGCATGGGCTGGCAGCGCCGCTCCGCCCAGGCCGAACAGCGCCTGGCCCAGGCTGAACAGGCCCACGCCAGCCTGGCGCAGCATCAGACGCAACTGGAGGAGGTCGCCCAACGGCTGGAACGCGCCGACTACGCAGGCGACGCCCGCAACGCGCTGCACCAGGTGCGCGAAGAACTGGACGCGCTGGGCTACGACGCCGCGGCCCACGAAGAGGCGCGCACGGCCGCGGCCGGGCTGGAGCGCTACGCCGAGCGGCGCAGCCAACTGCAACAGGCCGCCAGCCGGGCCGAAGACCTGCGCGCCCGCATCCAACAGGCCGAGGAAACGAGGGCCCTGCTGGCCGAGGGGCTGGCGACCGACGGGCTGCGCCGCGACGAGCTGAACGCGGCGCTGGCCGACCTGCCGCAGGTGGAGCGCCGGCTCAGCCAGCAGACCGCCGAGGTGCAGCGGCTGGAGCGCAGCGCCAACGACGCGCGCCAGCGGTTCGGCATGGCGCGCCAGAAGCTGGAGACCTGCCGCGGCCAGGCCCTGCGCCGCCAACAGTTGAGCCAGGAGTTGGGCGTGGTGCTGGAACGCCAGGCGCTCTTCGAGGAGCTGCAGGCCGCCTTTGGCAAGAAGGGCCTGCAGACGATGATCATCGAGACCGCCATCCCTGAGATCGAGAGCGAGGCCAACCGGCTGCTGAACCGCATGACCGATGGCCGCATGGCCGTGCGCATGGAGACGCAGCGGGAGACCAAGACCACCCAGGAGCTGCGCGAGACGCTGGAGATCATCCTCAGCGACGAGCTGGGCAGCCGCGACTACAGCCTTTTCTCCGGCGGCGAGGCCTTCCGCGCCAATTTCGCCATCCGTATCGCGCTGAGCAAGCTGCTGGCCCGCCGCGCCGGCGCGGCCTTGCAGACGCTGATCGTCGACGAAGGCTTCGGCACCCAGGACGCCCAGGGCCGCGAACGGCTGGTGCAGGCCATCACCTCGATCCAGCACGACTTCGAGCGCATCCTGGTCATCACCCACATCGACGAGCTGAAGGACCTCTTCCCGGCCCGCATCGAGGTCGAGAAAACAGCCGCCGGCTCGCAGATCAGCGTGAGTTAGCAACGATGAGTTCACGAGAGTATCACCTGCGAGAGCTTGAGATCGCCCAATCGCCCGACGACCCGCGCCACGTCATGCCGCTGATCCTGCCCCGCCACCGGCGCATTCTGGACATCGGCTGCGGCGCGGGCCAGACGCTGATCGCCAGCGAGCTGGCGCCCGGCGTGCAGGCGACCGGTCTGGACATAGACTTCGAGGCGCTGCTGCTGGGCCGCGAGCTGACCCAGCGCGTCGGCTTCGTGGCCGGCCGGGCCGAGCGGCTTCCCTTCCCCGACGCCAGCTTCGATCTGGTGCTGTCGCGCGTGACTGCGCCGCTGACCTTTGTGCCGGCGACCTTGGCTGAGATCGGCCGGGTGACCGCGCCGGGGGGCGAGATCTGGCTGGTGCTGCATTCGCTGGACAAGACCATGCGCGATCTGCGCGCCAGCCTGCGCAGCGGCCACTGGAAGCGCGCGGCCTATCGGTCCTACGTGCTGGCCAACGGCGCGCTCTTTCACTTCACCGGCCGCCTGGTCCCCTCCCCGCTGGATGGCCATTACGAGTCGTTCCAGACCAACGCCGCCATCGGCCGCCAGTTGCGCCGGGCCGGCTTCGACGACGTGGTGGCCATCGATGGGCGGCACTACGTGGTGACCGCGCGCCGGGGGAGTGGCAGCTACCCTCATGCCAGCCATGACCGGTGACAGGCTGAAAAGCCTGGGGCGCCAGCATGGCGTCTATCTGGCGGCGCTGCTGGCTGTGACCGCGGCGATGTTCTTCCTGTGGGGCAACGTCAACTGGCACATCCCGCCGGCCGACCGCTGGGACGGCTGGCACTACCGCACCATGGCCGAGGCCGCGCCCGGCCTGTCCCAGGTGGCGGCCGCGCCCTTCCGCTACCGCGTGCTGGGCACCTACACCATCGGGCTGCTCTTCGGGGCCAACTCCATCGCCGGCTTCTTCGTGGTCAACTACGCCGCGCTGCTGGCCGTGGTGCTGCTGCTCTACTTCTTCCTCTGCGCGGTGGGCATCTCCCGGCCGGTGGCGGCCTTCAGCACGGCGCTGTTCACCATGAACACGCACCTGTTCGGCCTGACCGCCTGGCTGACCTTCCACACCAACGACTCGCTGGCCATGCTCTTCCTGCTGCTGGCCCTTTGGGCTACCATGAAGCGGCGCTGGGGGCTGTTCAGCCTGGCCCTGCTGCTGGGCGCGCTCAGCCGCGAGACCTGGGTGCTGGCCGCGCCCACGGCGCTGGTCTTCCTCTGGGAGCGCAAGCTGTTGCGCAGCGACCTGGGGAAGATGCTGCTGGCGCTGCTGCCCGCGGTGATCGCCACCCTTCTGCTGCGCACCCTGCTGCGCGCCGATGTGGTTGGCAGTCTGGAGCCGCTGCAGGCCTTTCTGCGTTTCGCCCCCAAGGCGGTGGACCCGGAGTTCTGGGCGCGCCAATTTGCCAACGCGCTCAAGCCGCTGAGCTTCCTGCCGCTGATCTTTCTGGGCATCACCCTGCGCTGGGCGCGCGGCAACCTGTTCATGGTCGCGCTGATCCTGCTGACCTTTCTCAGCAGCCTGTTGGGCTCAGCCAACGAGCGGCTGATGGCCCCGGCCTTCGTGGCCTTTTACTGGCTGCTGGCCCTCATCATCCAGGAGGGCATCTGGCCACATCGGGTCATGCTGGCCATCCTGGCCGCGGCCACCTTCCTCTCGACGCTGCACTACTGGTATGCCCGCTTCCCCCTGCCCAGCCGCCAACTGACCATCGCCATCGGCGGCGCGGCCTGGGTCGTGGTGACGGCGGCGGCCATCATCTTCCGCCTGCGCACGCGACGGGCCGCGACGGGAGAGATTCCGGGCAAAATTTAAGGTTACACCGCTTGACTCTGACGCAACGTCATGCTGTATCATGGGGCCATGACGATGAAACGAAGCGACGGCTACACCGTGCGCCAACTGGCCAGGCTGGCCGGCGTCACCGTGCGCACCCTGCATCACTACGACCAGATCGAGCTTCTGCGGCCGAGCGCCCGTACCGCGGCGGGCTATCGGCTGTACGGCGAGCAGGACTTGCTGCGTTTGCAGCAGATTCTGCTCTTTCGGGAGCTGGACGTCCCGCTGGGCGAGATTCGCGCCATTCTGGACGATCCGCAGTTCGACCTGGTGCAGGGGTTGCGCAGCCACCGGCAGACGCTGCAAGCCCGCGCCGCGCGGCTGCAGACGTTGTTGCACACCATCGACAAGACCATTGCAACACTGACGGAGGATACACCCATGTTGACAGTCGAAGAGCTCTACGAGGGCTTCAGCAAGGAAGACGCCCAACGCTACCGCCGCGAGGCGCGCGAGAACTGGGGCGCCGAGATGGTCGAGGCCACGGAACAGCGGGCGCGCGCCATGTCCAAAGAGCAGTGGCGGGCGGTCGGGCAGCAAGGCGAGGCCGCGGCCCAGCTCATGGCCGGCCTGATGGGCCATGACCCCGCCGACCCGGCGGTGCAGGACGCGATCGCCCAGCACCATGCCTGGATCGAGAACTTCTACCCCGCCCCCGCCGAGCTGTACCGCGGCCTGGGCCAGATGTACGCCGAGCACCCCGAGTTCCGCGCCTACTACGAAAAATATCGTCCCGGCCTGGCCGACTTCATGCAGGCGGCCATGGCGCACTACGCCGACACGGCGCTGGCCGGTTAACGGCTTGCCCCAGTACGCGCAGGACTGTCAGTCCTTCGGAGGACTGACAGTCCTTTTCGTTGCGCGCAGGACTGACAGTCCTTCGGAGGACTGACAGTCCTTTCGTTGTGCGCAGGACTGTCAGTCCTTCGGAGGACTGACAGTCCTTTTTCGTTGTGCGCAGGACTGTCAGTCCTTCGGAGGACTGACAGTCCTTTTCGTTACGTTACACTACGCGCGACGACGCAGAGCGTAGGCCGCGCCCAGCGCCAGCGCACTGGCAGCCAGCGCTCCCAGCGGCAGCCCCACCAGCGGCGCTGCCGGCGACTGGCTGGAAGCCGCCTCCACGCTGCTCAGCTCCACCGCGGTCGGAACCTGGCAGCTCTGCACCATCACATCGTCCACGTCCCAACCGGTGCGGCCGATCGAGCTGTCGCTGCCGATGCGCCAGCGGAACTGCACCGTCTGCCCGGCGTAGGCGCTGACATCGGCGATGGTCTGGCGATAGGTGGTGGTGGCGGCGCTGCACCAGGCCTGCAGGCCGGCCAGCGGGTTGCTGAAGCTGCTGGAGATGGCGCCGGTGTAAGGCCCCACCAGCAGGTTGGCGTTGGGCACCTGGGTCCAGGTGGAACCGCCGTCGGTGGTCACTTCCAGGATGCCGCCGTCGTAGCAGGCGGACGCGCCGCTGTTCTCCAGGTTCGGCACGTGCCAGAACTTGAGCACCACCGGGTTCTGACCGGTGGGCAGGACCACGGGCGGCGACACCAGCCGCTGATCGGAGATGCTGGACGGGTCGACGCCGCGCACGTGTTGCGCGCCGGCGTGCGGCAGGGCCGACGAGATGGCCCAGGTGTTGGCGCCCACCCCGGCCGGGGTGGTCCAACTGCCGATGCCGCTCTCGAAGCCGTCGCTGAAGAGGATGTTGGGGGTGGTGCCGGGGGTGCAGTCGCCCGGAGCGGCCACGGTGGTGAAGCTCCAGGTGGCCGAGTAGGCGCCGGTTCCGCAGGCGTTGGCCGCCCAGACCCGCCAGTAGTAGGTGGTGCTGGTGTTCAGCGTCACGTTGGAGGTCCAGGTGGGGCTGGTCAGCCCGCTGGCCGAGGCCACGATGTTGCTGAAGCCGGCGTCGGTGGCCACCTGGATGCTGTAGGAGGAGGCCCCTGCCACGGCGTTCCAGGTGAAGGTGGGCGCGGCCGGCACGTTCAGCGCGCCGTTGGCCGGCGTCAGCAGCGTGGGCGCGCCCGGCGCGGCCGCCACCACTTCCAGGCCAACCGTGTCAGATTGCACCAGGCTGGGGGTGATCACGCTGGTCCCGTAGATGTCGAAGGTGTAGGAACCGACCGAAGCGCCGCTGACTGTCAACGTGCTGTTGCCGGGCGGGGTCACTGGGTTGGGCGCGAAACTGGCCACGCCAGGGTTGCCGACGGCGCTCAGATTCACCGCGCCCGTGAAGCCGCCGACGGCAGCGGTCGAGACGGTGTAGCTGGCGTCGGCGGGGGAGCAGACCTGCACGTTGTCGGGGGTGGCGTCCAGGGTGAAGTTGGTCGTACCGCAGGCGTCGAACTTGAAGGCGCCGATGCGGGTCTTCCACTGGCTGGCGTCGTTCCACTGGCCGGTGAACCAGAAGGTGCAGTCATCGAAGGGGTCGATGCTCATGGCCGAGTAGTCGCCGTAACGATTGCTGCCGTTGTTGGCCGATCCACTGACCAGGGTGTACTCGCCCTGTGGCAGCGTGCCCAGCGGATCAGAGGCCAGACGGCCGGCGTAGCGGATCGACGGATAGATGGTCTGGCTGGAGACATTGTAGCCCAGGGCGATGTTGCCGGAGCCATCCTGGGCGATGCCGGCCATCCAGCGGTTGTCGGTGGTGGTAGGGGCGTAGGTGCCCTCCTGGTAGAGCGTCCAGGCGCCGGCGCCCGTCTTGCGCAGCTCGAACCAGCGCACGCCGCCGTAGTTGTTGCCGACATCGGTGACGAAGTTGCCCACCAGCGCCTGGTGTGTGCCGAAGTTGCGGTAGGCCAGGCGGTTCATGATCACCTCGCGCAGCGGGTCCAGCGACGAGCTGTTGCCCTGGGAAACACCCGGCATGCCCATGCAGTAGAAGGAGGTCAGGCCGCAGAGCGTCGAGTCGAACTCGGCCGTCACGATGTCGGGGAGCTTGGTGAAGGTCGAGTTGGCAGGCGTCGTCCAGTTCACCGAGAAGGCGTAGATCTCCAGCAGGTCGTTGCTAGGATAGCCTGCCACGCCATGGGCTTCGGTGTCCACGTGGCGCATGATGAAGTTGGGCGAGCCGGCCGGCGGCGGGGTCATGCCATCCAGGTCGGCGGGGGTCAGCGCCTCGAAGCCGAAGCCCGACAGCCCGGTAGCGGTGAAGCGCTGCGAGGTGGCCGGCTGGCCGATCAGCATTTTGGCCCGGTCCATGGCATAGATCGCGGGGCTGCTCTCGTTGGTGGTGGCATAGTAGGCATCAGGCCAGACGCCGTACTTGGGATAGTCGGGGAAGCTCGGCGTGCTGAACTGATAGGAATAGTATGCACCCTGCGGGTCGGGCGTCTGCGAGATGAAGATGCACAGCGAGTTGCCAGGGCCGAATTCGCTCAGGAACCAGCGGTCGGCCATCTGATCGTAGAGCACGATCGGGTCGCCGTTGCCGGTCGAACAGCCGCCCAGCGAGGTCAGCGCGAAGGTCTGGATCAGCGCGGCCGTGCTCTTGTTGTAGATCGCGACGTCGGTGGCGTTGATCATCTGGACGTAGTGGTTCTTGCCCACATCGCCCACGGTGTCCGGCGGGTTGACGAAGGTGTAGCCCTGGCCGTTGAGGTTGAAGATCGGCGTGCTGAAGCCGTCGGGCTGGGCGGCCGGCGCGGCCTCTTGCAGCGCCAACAGCGGATCGGGGCCGTTGGGCGGGTCGAAATCCTTGACCATGTCCCCGCTGAAGTTCATGCGCGGGTTGATTTCGCGGTCGAGCTGCGGCACGGGCGCGCTGGGGGGCAGGTCGCGTGCGGCCTGGGTCAGCACAGGCGTCACCGCCTCGCCCACCCACTGCTCGACCGTTGGGCCGTTCTGCTGGTTGGTCGTTGTCAGGCCGGCAAAGCCGCGCTGGCCGGCCTGGTTGGCGGTGTTGGTCAGATCTGCTGGCATCCAGACCACCAAGCTGGCGACCAACAGAATGGCGATTGCGCCAAAGATCTTGCGTGTGTGTTTCATTGTTGCTCCTACGAACAGAAGATTGGGGCGAAAACGCAGGGGACAGAAGTCACAGCCGGCTGAAAGCTGGACTTCGTCACTTGTTGAACATCGGCTCGGTGATGCTCAGAGCGGCAGAGGTGGCCTCTTCAACCGTGGCCTGGCCATAAAAGGCGCGCTCGATCTCTTTGCTCACCGCGTCTTCGATAGGGGGCCAGTTGACGTAGACGGGCACCGGTCGCAGCGTCGGCACCACGTCAAGCCAGACCTGGCTGCTGGCGGGTTTGGCCTCGGGGTCGAGGAAAGCCGGCGACTCGGCCACCGCCCGCAGCGAAGGCACGGTGCGGCCGGTGCGGGCGATGATCTCCTGACCACGGGGCGAGTTGGCGTATTCGATGAATTTCCAGGCAGCCTCCTTGTTCTTGCTCTGCTCGGCCAGACAATAGCCATCGACGTGCAGGACGCCGGCCGGCTGTGCGCCGCGCGGCAGCGGCGCTACGTCCCAGTCGAAGCTCTCGATGGTGCGCATGGTGGGGGTGGAGCGCCGGCTGTTGAAGTACATGCCCACCGTGCCATCCAGGAAACGGCTTTCGCCTTCACGTGCGGCCTCAGCCGCGGCGTCGGGCGCGACCTGCTCCTTGACCTGCAAGTCCACGAACCACTGGAAGGCCTCCTGCGCCTTGGGGCTGTCGATGGTCAGCCGCGTCGGGTTGGCGCTGTCATCCACCAGCTCGCCGCCGTTTTGCCAGATGAAGGGGGCCAGGCGAATCAGCGAGGGGTCGATAGCCACGCCGAACTGATCGGTGACGCCGTCGCCGTCGTTGTCCACCGTCAACGCCCGGGCCGCGGCGACGAAGTCATCCCAGGTCCAATCGGCGTTGGGATAGGCCACACCGGCCGCGTCGAAGAGCGACTTGTTGTAGTACATCACCAGGCTGGAGACGTTCTGCGCCAGGCACCACAGCTCGCCGTTGTAGCGAAAGGCGTCGATGGCCGGCTGGTAGAAGTCAGCCTCCTTGATGACCGTGCTCTGCGCCAGCATCGAGCCGATGGGGGCCATGGCGCCTTCGGAGGCAAAGGGCGCGATGCGGCGGTAGTTGAGCAGAAAGACATCGGAGGGCGCGCCGGCCGAGAAATCAGCCGCCAGCCGACGGCGGTAGTCCTTGTCATCGGGCACATAGCGCAGATCGATGCGATAGTCCGGGTTGTCCGACTGGAACGCCTCGACCAGCGTCTTGTAGGCCTCGTACTCCTCCTGGCCGCCCGACACCATGAAGGAAACGGTGGTCAACGGCGGCGGCGCCACACAGGCTGCCGCCATAGGCAGCAGCAGGGCAATCACCAGCAATGTGAGCAGAATGCTTCTATTCATCAGCCTTTCTCCAACAGTGCATGAATCGATTTGTCGCTCAGAAAGAGCGGCTGCAAAGCCAAAAACAAGAGAACGACGGGCAGGGTCATGAAGGTGGCCCCGGCCATCAGCAGCGGCCAGTTGGTGGCGTCCATCTGCTTGAGAATCTGCACGCCGATGGGCAGGGTGTAGGTCTGCGGCCGGTAGAGATACAACACCGGGTTGGTGAAATCGTTCCAGAAGAGCGCGAAGGACAACACGATGGACGCGGCCGTCGTCGGCTTGGCCATGGGCATGGCCAGGCGCCGCCAGGTGATCAGCGCGTCGGCGCCCTCCAGCCGGGCGGCCTCGATCATCTCAGCCGGCATGCGCCGGAAGGTCCAGTAGAACAGCAGCACCAGCAGCGGGCTGCCGCCGGCAATGGCCGGCAGAATCAGCGACCAGAGGGTGGTCAACAGGCCGGTCCAGCTCAGCATCTGGTAGCGAAAGAGCCAGACGGCCGAAGGGGGCACCATCAACAGAAAGACGGTGAGCATCAACAGCCGTGAACGCCAGGGATCTTTGAGCTGCGCCAGGCCGAAGCCGGCCAGCGAGGCGGTCAACAGGGTCAGCGGCACCGACACAGCCACCACCGCCAGCGAGTTGAGCAGGTAGCGGCTCATGGGCAGCAGGCGGAAGATCTCGACATAGTTCCCCCACTGCGGGTCGCTGGGCCACCACTCCACGCTGCGCGGCGGCGGCAGGCCGACGGGCCGCAGCGACACCGTCGCCATCCACAGCAGCGGCAGCACAAAGACCACAGCCACCGCGCTGGCCACGGCGGCCAGCGCAACAAACTGCACCCGCCCGCGCCACGCTCTGCCGTCGCCGCGCGGGCCAGCCGCGCCGCTCAGGCCGGTCTCACCGCTCGGGCCGGTCTCATCGCTCGGGCCGGTCTCATCGCTCGGGCCGGTCTCCGACCGAGCCCCGCCAGCCACGCTGCTCGGGCCGGTCTCCGACCGAGCCCCGCCAGCCACGCCGCTCGGGCCGGTCTCCGACCGAGCCCCGTCGCGTCCATCCACCAGCGCGCCGGCAGACGGGCGCGACTCCTGCTCAGACGACATCATCGCGATTGCTCAGGCCGACCAGATTGATGATGCCGATCACCAACAGGCCGGTCAAAATGTACATCACCACCATCATCGCCGCGGCCGCGCCGAAGTCGAACAGGTCGAAGGCCAGCTCGAAGAGCAGCAGCGGAATAAATGTGGTGGCGTAGTAGGGGCCGCCGTAGGTCATCACAAACGACGGCGTGAAGGTGTTTTGCAGGCTGACCACGATATCGCGGAAGGTCAGCACCAGCAGCCAGGGGGTCAGCAGCGGCAGGGTGATGCGCCAGAAGGACTGCCAGGCGCCGGCGCCATCCACCCGCGCCACCTCATAGTAGACCTTGGGAATGGTCTTCAGGCCCACCAGCAGCACCACCATCCCCTCGCCGATGGTGAACAGCGCCATCAGCACGAAGCTCAGGCGGGCGGTGGTGGGGTTCAGCAGCCAGTCAGGCGTCGGCAGCCCCAAGCCGCCCAGCACCGCGTTCAGCGGCCCGTAGAGCGGGTTGAGAATCCACAGGAAGATCAGGGCAAAAGCGCCCTCGGGGATGATGGTCGGCAGATAGACCGCAGCGCGCAGGCCGCCGAAGAGCCGGCCGGCCGGCTGCACGAGCATGGCCAACGCCAGCGCGCCCAGCACCCGCAGCGGCACAGCCAGAAAGATGAACTGCAAGGAGCTGCGCAGGGAGAGGCGGGCCAGCGGCGAATTCCACAGGGTGCGAAAGTTGTCCAGCCCGACCCAGACCGGGGGCTGGATGGCGTTGTACTTGGTGAAGGCCACGCCCACGGTGATCAGCGCCGGCAGCACGATCAGCACCAGCGAGCCCAGCAGAAAGGGCAGCAGGAAGAGCCGCACCTGGCCATCGAAGGAGGTTGGAGACCAGCGAGAGAAAGGGCGACGAACGTGAGAGGGGGACGGCATGACAAGTCAATCG
>Ga0209200_1000268_pt1 | contig 58583 bp, 47 predicted proteins | sample AD_UKC033_MetaG_FD_184406 | JGI IMG/M metagenome (GOLD analysis project Ga0209200, IMG submission 184406) | Active sludge microbial communities of municipal wastewater-treating anaerobic digesters from USA - AD_UKC033_MetaG (SPAdes) (version 2) | ecosystem: Engineered > Bioreactor > Anaerobic >... | reverse complement strand
ATGCCCTCCCTGGCTTAGATTTGCAGGACAAGCCAAGGAGGGCATAGAATCTATCGGCCAAGGAAGGCCCAAAACATGATATCACTCCGGCGGCCCGGGGCAAGATCGCAAAATAAAACCGTGCTGAATCTCATCCCGTCAGCGCGTCCGCGGGGAGGTTCCGTCCACACCAAACCCACGGCAGTGCCATTCAAGTCAGAAACCTTTTCATCGGACAGACAGAAACCGGTCGATCTGCTGGGCGACACATATGGTCGATGTTTCCGGCTCCAATCCCAGTCGTTCACCGATCAAGAACCCCTGGAACTGGTTTCCTTGCTGCTATCTATTCTCGTCACGCGGACGAAATCCGTCGCAATTCTTTGTCCGGGAGGGCGTTTTACCTCCATTCCCGTGGAACGCTTCTGCCTTCTGCCCTTGTGATTCGCCGGCCTGGGTCCACTTCTTCCATCGGGGGGACTTGCCGGTGTCCCGACATGTGGTAGAATAGCGCCCGCGTAACAGATGTACAGGAATCGACAGTAATAGGAGACCCGCTATGCAGGTTCACAAGAACGACGGTTCAACGGTGTCGATCACAGCTTGCTCGCTGGCCATTGGGCTGTTCCTGAGCACAGTGGCTCTCTGTGCGGCCCAGCCGGCCGATCTGGTCCGCCAGATCGAGACGAAGCTGTCGAGTGTGCAGCGTCAGACCGTGACGAGTCCCAGCCAGGCCGAGAAGGACCTGCTCGCAGCTCGCGACCTACTGGGTCAACTGAAGGCGGCGTCCCCCAGCCACGAGAAACTCGCGGCTCTTCAGAAGCGATTCGACGACCTCCAGGGGAAACTTGAGAAGCGACTCGGACGACCGGTCGGCGGCGCCGCTGAGACCCCGAAACAGGAGGCCGCGCCCGTGCCGTCGCAGGCCCCTGCTTCCGATCTGCCCAGCGCGGTCGTCTCGCAACTGAAGAAGCTCGACACGGCATTGACCGCAGCGGCCGCGTCCTTGGAGAAGAACCAACTTCAGACGGCCAACCGTCGGCTGGACGAGGCCAGGAAGGTGATGAGCGAGATCCAGAGCCGATACGGGACGAAGATCCCCGCCGGCAACGAGCAGATGAAGACCGCCACCGAACGTCTGAACGCGGTATCTGCAAAGGTGGCGGACGCCAATGCCAATGCCGCTGCGATCGCCGCGGCCGAGGCCGCCGCGAAGGAGAAGAGGGAGGCCCAGTCCAAGGAGTGGATCGCGAGGTTCGCCCCCTTCTTCGACTACAAGAGCGATCTGTACCTGCGGATGGGGTCGGAGTTCAACAGTGCTTCACCCGAGGACCAGCAGAAGACGCGGCAGGCCTACGCCAAGGCCAACGAGCTCCTCCCTGCCTACCGGGCGACCGAGTTCCCCAATGGCAAGACGCAGGAACTGATGTGGCTGGAGCAAAGGCTGGCAGGGTATTTGACGATCTACAACGAGCAGGAGGCCCGGGCCCGACAAGAGCAATCCTGCCGCAAGTGGGTTGACGCGTTCCGGCCGTACGCGGAGGTCGGCGCAGGCAGCCCGAAGTACCTCGTCGTCGGCGTGACGGTCAATCAGGACGAGATCACCGAGCGTGCCGCCCTGCTGGAGGAGGCCAAGACCCTCTGGCAGAGCTACGAGGGTGGCGGCGAGTTCCCGCACGGCAAGAGCCGCGAGTTGCTGGCGCTCGAAGAGCAGATGCAGCAGCGACTGGCGGAGATGCCCGAGGCGCTGCGCCAGAGCCGGGCGCTGGTCTCCGCAGACGTCGATAAGGAGTTCACGCGGGTCCTGGGTTATCTCACCGCCGACACCGGGTGGAAAGACGATGTCACCAAGAAACCGAACCTCGTCATGGAACGGGACCTCGTGCCCCTACGCGAGGCCTTGCAGCGATACGCCGACATGGCCGGCGCGGACGCCGCCAAGCTGGCGACCCTGCGCGAGACGATGACCAAGATCGAACAGCAGGACCAGGCGAACCTCGCCGTGCGGGCCGAGCGGACGTACATGGACCCCGATCAGTACGAGGGCGACGACGCCGACAACCTCCGCCGCAAAGCGAGCCAAGTCGTGAAAGACAAGATCGCCCAGGCCCCGGTCCTCCGCACGACGCTGCCCGCGGAGGACTGGAAGCAGGAGAGCGTGGTCGAGTGGACGGACACCACGCATACGGCGTTGCGATACCGCAACACGCGGTTCATGACCGCCCACGTGGCCGCCAAAGGAGCGGACGGCAAAGTATACCTGCACGCGGTGCACCTGGCCTCCGACCGGCAGACCGACGGCAGTTGGGGCTCGCTCTACGGGCACATCATGTGGTCCGACTGGATGGCCGAGAAGAACGTCAGCGAAGACCCGCCCAGCCCGTGATGCGGGCGGGACCACACGACAGAGCATCCGGCATGGGGTGCCACGGTCAAACTTGGTTTGACCGTGTCTTTCAGGTGTAACCGGCAGATCTCAGTGCATGGTCGAACCCGTTTGTTCGTGTGCTCTTCGGGGCAGCAGAACCCGTCGCCGGCGCACGCTCAAACGAGTTTGAGCGTCGCACCCCAAGCCCATACTCTGCCCAGGCAGCCGGGCCAACTGACATGGACGGCGTACTACAAGGAGAACGCTTCCTTCGTTCTTCTCCGGGTTCTCTGTGCCTCTGTGGTGCATCCCCCTGTGTGGTCAGTTTGTAGGGTGCGTATTACGCACCGCTTCCAGTTGCCTTGGCGCACGCCCGGCGAACCCAAACCAGACCGAGAACGCCCGCCAGCAGGTCGGTGAGCAAACGACAGGCGAAGACGCCTGGCACGGCCCAGAAATGGGCTCCCAGCAAGGACAACGGAATCAGCAGGATCAGGACTCGCGTGCCGTTGAGCAGGGCCGACGACATGGGTTTGTGCAGACCCGTGAGGATGATGCCGGAGTACCGATGCACTTCCATCATTCCGTAGCCGAACGACACGACACGGATGTACAGAACGAGGGTCTCGACGACCTTGGGGTCCTTGCTGAAGATCAAGGCCAGCAGCGGCGCGCCGAAGAAGAACGTCAGGGCAATGCCGCCGCCGTAGAGCAGGGCGAAGCGGGTCGACAGCCTGAGACACTCGCGGATGCGGTCGATCCGTCCGGCGCCGAGGTTCTGGCTGACGAACGGGGCCAGCGAAATGCCCAGAGCCATGGGGATGATGAACGCGAACATCTCGATCCGCTGGGCGGCTCCGATAGCCGCAACCGCGGCGTTGCCGAAGCCGCTGAGGATCTTCGTCACCACCGTCGCAGAGATCGGCATGAGGATCATGCTCAGGATGCTCGGGACTCCCAGACGCAGGATGCTCTGGAAGGACAGGCAGTAGACGTCGGGACGCCATCGTTTGACGATCAGGAGCCGGTGCTTGCGGAACAGCAGATGGAACAGCCACGCGGTGGAGAGGCCTTGTCCGATCACGGTCGCCCAGGCGGCGCCTCGCATTCCCATCGCGGGACAGCCCAGGTATCCGAACATCAGGATCGGGTCGAGGACGACGTTCACGACTGGTCCGACCATCATGAACCGACCGGCCGCCTTGGAGTCGCCTGCGGAGATCAGCAGTCCGTTGCCCAGCATAGGCATCGCCATGAAGGGAGCCCCGAGGTACCAGATCTCCATGTACTGTCGCACCACCGCCAGCGCCGTCGCGTCCGCACCCAGCGCCGTGAACACAGGGTCTATGCTCAGGTAACCTGCGATGGCGATGACGACGGCGACCGCGAGGGTCAACAGCAGGCCGTGGGTGGTGATCCTCGCGGCGTCGGCCGAATCCCGCCGGCCAACCGCATGCGACATCAAGGTCGTGACGCCCACGCCCAGGCCGCCGGCCACACAGGTCAGGAGCATGACGACCGGGAACGTGAACCCCATGGCCGCCAGCGGCAATGTCCCCATCCACGAGACGAACCATGTATCCGTCAGGTTGTAGGCGTTCATGGCGAACGTGCCCGCCAGCATGGGGAAGGCCATGTTGAACAGGGTACGTTTGACGCTTTTCTGGACGAGGACGCTCATTCCGTCAACTTACCGGGCCGGGACGCTCCGGACGCAGCGGAAGCCGTAGATGTCGTAGCCGAAGCAGACGTCGACGTAACCGGGGTTTTCGTTGTAGCGGTACCCGCAGCGGCAGTTGTCTCCGCTGAACTTCCACGCGCCGCCGCGAACGACCCGCGCATCGCCTTCCGTCGGGCCTCGCGGGTCCCGCTGAGGGGATTGCCCGTAGTAATCCACGCCGTAGAAATCGTTGCACCATTGCCAGAGGTTGCCGCAGATGTCGTACAGGCCCCAGGCGTTGGGCTTCTTCTGGCCTACCGGCTGGGGATGCCCGCCGGAATTCTTATCGAACCAGGCGTAGTCTGGCAACTGCGAGGGACTGTCGCCAAAGAAGTACGCGGTCTTGGCCCCCGCCCGACAGGCATATTCCCACTCCGCTTCCGTCGGCAGACGATAGCCGTTGGCGCCGAAGTTGCACTCCCAGGTTTCCAGGTTGTAGCAGGGCTCCAGACCCTCCAGCTTCGAGCGGGCGTTGCAGAACTTGACCGCATCGGACCATCGTACCGACTCGACGGGGTTCTTCGGCTGCTTCCACCGCGAGGGATTGTCCCCCATCACCTTCTGGTACAGTTCCTGTGTGACCAGGTGCTTGTCCATGTGGAATGGGCTGACGGTCACCTCGTGCGGCGTCGCATCGGCCTCATCCTTGTCGCCCATGGTGAACTTGCCGCCGGGGGTGAGAACCATCTCGACAGCGGAGGCTGCTGCTGTCGTCGCAGCCGGGGCATTGGGCGAAACCGTGGAGCCTCCCTCCGGCGTCTTGCGCTCGCAGCCTTGCAGCAAGGCCAGCACACAAGGCACGATCAATACGATGGTACACGTCTTTCTCATGGTGGTATGTTTCCAGTCTGTAGTTTCGGGGCTTGTTGTCCGTCGATCAGTAGTTCGACCAGATCTCGTAGCCGTCGGGGTTCCTCAGGCATTGGCGACAGTAGTCGCGGATCTCTTTCGCCAGTTCGACCGCCGCAGGCTGAGTGAGACAGCCGGAGCCGGCCTCCTGGAAGAGCCGCCGCACGATCATGTGGTATTCCGCGAGCAGGCCGTCCTGGGCGCCGCCCATGCCCCGCCACTGCTTGCCGAGTTCCAGGCAGGTTGGCAGGTTCTGTGCGCCCTTCCTGGCAGTCAGAGCGATCGTCTTGCGGGACAGTTCCGCGGTGTATTCGAGCGACTTGATGTTCTCCTTCTGCACCTCATACTGGCCGGGGATCTGGGCGACGATCTGTTCCAGCGGGTCGAGGTACGACTTCGTCTCCGGCGTCAACTTCCCGACCGCTTCAAAACACTTCAATATGGTGTCGGCAAACGTCCGATACTCGTCGATCCGCTCCATGTGCCGGGTCACAAAGTACACCATGTCCCCGACCGCGCCCTCGATATACTCCTTCCTCTCGACCTCCTGGCCTTCCTTGAAGACGGCCTCGATGGCCTCGGTGCAGCCGCAGGTGCAGGCGCGACGGATGCCCTCGGCGCCCCTGCGGTGGTGGGTCCGTAGCCTCCGGCCGGGCAGATCGAGGATCGCGTCGCACGTCGGCCGGCCCAGCGTCGATTGCATGATGTCCACAGGGGACCGGGTCGGCGCAGATGCCTCTTGCCCTTCGAGGAAGTAGATCAGCGACTCGCCCTTGGGCACGACCTTCTTGCTCAGTCGATAGCAGGTCTTGTCCCCGTCGAACCAGACGGGGTACGTGTACATGCCGGGCACGCCGCGCCAGATCTGGCCCTTCGTGTCCCGGAATGGGAAGCGGGTCTTCAGACCCGATTCCTCCAACTGCGTGACCCAGCGGGCCGCGAAGGGCCGTTTCCAGGCGATGGTCACGTCCTTCTCCAGAAAGGAGGCGGTCAGCGGCTCTCTATGCCAGATGCCGGGCGTCTCCAGGACAGCCAGGTAGACGCTCGCTCCATCGGCCTCGAATTCGATAGACTGAATGCGTCGCGTCCCCTGTTGGGGACCGCCCAATCCAAGCCGAATCTGCTCTTCTTCGTGCTCGCCCTTCGGCCAGGTCATGACCAGCACACGGCTCTCTCCTGTGAGCAGCCCGAGGAACAGACTCTCGGCCGGAACGTTCAACGTGTCCGTCGCAGGGTATTGAGATGGGGCAATGATGAGGTCGTCGCCGATGAAGTCCGGCGCCACCCCGTAATCCATCGAACCCTGTACGCGGATTCCCTTCGCCTTAGCGCCAGGCGTGATCGCAATGGTCTCTGTCCTGTCGAACGCCACGACCGCAGACACGTCCGGGCCGGACAGAATCTCCAGAGCGACTTCCCCGCCGGTATTCCGCAGGACTGCACAACGGTCGCCCTCGGCCTGGAGCAGAGAGATTCGCATGACTTCCTGGCTTGGGTCGGTTCTCGAATAGACGACCATCCGTCCCTTGGCCGACCAGAAGACCGCGGTCAGAAGGCCGTTCTCGACGACAGTGTCTCCTGCGAAGGCGTACTCGCGGCCGTAATAGCCCGGATCGGAGAAGGCCTTGGCGGGATCGGCCTCGAGCGCCAGCAGATCGGTGGGCACGACCCTCCACCCCGTCCTGTTGCCGATATCGATGGTGTCCCCGAAGTGCGACGATGTGTCCCAGACAACGACATTCGTCGGCGTCGCACCGGCGCAGAGCACCGACGCTCGAATCACAACAACCAACAGAACAGTCCACAAGATCCCGTACGGCGGGAGCACACGCGAGAGAACGCACCGACTCGACTTCATACTCAATGTCCCTTCATTGGACTATGGATAGCACTGCATCGTAGCCCAAATCCGGGAAGAATCAAGAGCAAGGTGCATTATGCGGCGTCTCGCGTCCGGCGCCGCAGACGCAACCCAGCGTACCCCAGGCCGATGCAGCCGAGCAGCACGGCGCCCGGGACAGGGACAACAGCCGGGGCAAGTCTGACGTTGTCGAGGTCGACGAAGGTGTCCACATATACGTCGTCTGGGTACTGGTCGGAAACCGTCCGCTTCAGCCAGAACGATATCAGTACTGAGTCGGCGGCCAAGGTGAAGTCCACCGTTCTTGTGCCTTCTTCCAGTTGCGTCTCGCAGTTGGTCACGATCAGGACGTCATCCAGACTGTGACCCCAAGAGTCGGTTGCATCCGATACGGAGTAGTGGAAGGAGTCACACTCATGGCCTTCACCACTTCCCCAAGAGTAGTGGAAACTCAGACTGTAGGACCCCGGAGACAGACCGCTGACTCTCTGCTGTAGGCGGTACTCAGATGCCCCCTCTCCCTTCATCATCACGAACTCGACAAAGGCGTCTCCAACCCACTTGACGTGCCATTCATCCGGCACGGGCTTATCAGAGGCATACCAGTTCCCCGTAAGGTCACCGGAGTCATCATGCACAATGTCGGCTGAGAAATCCCAATTGCTCGGGAGAGACGGGTCTCCTCTGACCAGGGTTGTGCAGACGAGGGGAAATGCCAGTGCCGAGGCGAGTACCCAGTTCGTCATCCTTGACCGTTTCATCTTGTCTCCTTCCGTTTGCGGCAACCACCGTTGTCCGAGTCTCCGGCCGCAAGAACCGGCATTCGCACATCGCCCCGCTCGACGCTGCGGAACGCTATGCGAGAAATGACATCCCGAACACATGTTCCGCCGTATTATCGGGCATGTCAAGCGGCATTTCACAGAAAATGTGGACAAATCCTGCCTGCCGCGAGGGTCGCGCCCTATTCGTACCGCGCGACGATTTCCTGCGGGCCTTGGAGCAAGCCGGGCAGGACGATCCACTCCTTCTCGCGGTCGATCCGGTCATAGGGCTTGCCGTTGAGCAGGACACTCACCAGCGGCTTGTCCTGGGGATGGCGGATGCGGAGGTAGATCGTCCTGGGCACATTTCGAGCGGGCGGGTCGAGCGTGACCTGGACGACCCCCTCGGCCGTGCGCGACTCCCACTGGGCCGAGAGCGGACCGAAGTACGAGGCTGCCCGCTCGATGCCGATCTTGTTTCCGTTCGCCAGCCAGTAGCGAGGGATCGCCTGGCCGAGATAGAGGTCGCTTCCCCGCTCGTTCACGAACATCAGCCGTAGCCAGTAGGTGGACTGGGCCTCGTCGGACGTCTTGAAGTGGTCGCCTCGCGGGTAACCCAGCTCGGGCAGCGAGTGCTCGTTACACATGCGGATCTCGGGATAGAACGCGGAGGCGAAGCCGTTGAAATAGGCGCGGAGGTAGTGCTTGACGTCGTCGCGCCACAGGTACGGCAACGGGCCGTCGAGGAGATTCGCCTGCATGGAGAACCCGCCGCGGGAGAACCAGAAGGCATCGTAGGCGGGAATCGCGTAGCCGTAGCGGTCCGAGATATAGAGATTGTCCTCGTAGTCCTTGAGCACCCAGCGAGTCTCGGGGGCGTCGGGGGCCAGCAGGCCGTAGGCAGGCAGAAAGAGCGATCCTTCGAGCGTCTCGCGGAGCCAGCCGTGTGCCCGGCCTCGCTCGTAGAGCCGCGAAGGGATCTTGGGGACATAGGTCCCGTCCCGCAGGCGGACCACCGGGCAGAGGATTCGTGATTCCGTGATGCCCCGCATGAAGTCGTCGTAGTAGGCTTGTGCCTCGGTCTGCAATCGCTTGCCCTCAGGATGGCCGAAATCCGCCAGGGCGTCGGCGAGCGCCCGGAATCCCCAGACCGTCGCGCTGTTCGTCGCCAGCCAGTTCCAGTAGTCGGTGACGTCCTCCAAGGAGCCGGCGGGCAGCCACCCGTATTCAAGCGGCTGACTCCCGTCCGCCCTCGCGGTCATGGAGGCTCGTCGCTCGCGAATGACCCATTCGCAGGCCTTCACCATGCCCGGCGCAGCCCTGTCCATCCACTCGCGCTCGCGGGTGAACTGCCAGTGCTGGGCCATGCCCCACAGGACGTAGCCGTGGCTCTTGTTGTACCCGCCGGTCTCGTGGCCGCCGGCGCCGTAGAGCTGGCCCTCGGCACTCTGGAAATTCCCGGGCATGGCGACTGTGCCCTGGTAGTGCAGGAAGGCATCGTAGTTGCGTCGTGCCTGGTCGTGGTAACCCCGCCGGTCCAAGTCGCTGACCATCATGATGGATTCATTCGGGTAGACGCCATAGTGGAACGTGCCCACGTGGGCGTGCAGGTAATCCGTGTCCAGCTCCTTGAAGCCGTTGACGAGCAGGTGCCGTAGATGGGACTTGTAGAAGTCATTCAGCCAGGGTTCGGGCGTCGTGATCTGCGTCCCCTTGCCAGTCAGATCGCGCCAGTATGTACAAACGCGTTTCGCTTCGGCGGCGAAATCGAGGTCGCGGACGGCCTGGATCTCCTCGTCTCCGGCCAATGTGATGGAAGGAATTGCCACATGGAGTGTCATGCTCTGGCCGGGCTCGAGGTCCGCGGTCCATTTCACCGCCTGACCCTCCTGCACGAGGCTCCCCTGCCCGCCGATCAGGAACCGAAGCCACTCGCCCGCCCCCAAGACAGCAAGAACACGATCCTCCTTGATAACCAGCTTCTCGTTGCCGCCGGCATCGGTCGCGAGTCGCAGGGCAGCCACGGCCTCTTGCGATTCGGATGTATTGACCGCTCGCACCTGCACGAGAAGGACCGTGGGCGTGTCCAGTGCGATGTCCCCCAGTCTGGGGGCGGTCAGGACCGTCTTCTGCTCGTAGTAGAGGGACCCCTCCTGCCACCAGGTCCGCAGGACGGGCAGGAAGCCTTCCTCCAGTTCCCGCCCGCCGCGAAGCTCTTCGCGGGGAAAGCCGAACGAGACCCGCAACCAGTCGCCCTTCCAGAGTTTGCGATCGCTGTCGCGAGGGCTCCGCTGCACGTTGAACCACCGGCGGACCGAGGTGACTTCGATCTCGCCGTTGGGATGCTGACGCACCGTGTTGCGATTGCCGGGCAGGCCGTGTACGAAGTACAGTGGATGCTTGAGCGGCATGTCGTTCCAGGCGTCGGAGAGCGTCTGTTCGCCTTCGGCGGACACGCGATCATAGACGGTCTGGCCGCCGAATTCGCGTTGGAGGGCATCTCGATAACCTTCGAGAGAGATGGAATCGTCGTCGTTCGTCACGAGCACGCCCAGGTCGTCCACGAGGATGCGATCTCCTCTGGCGATCTCGTCGGCCGCGAAGGAAAAGGGCCTCGTGCTGGAACGGATCGTAACCACCGTCCGGTCGTAGCGGCCGTCGATGGGATCGGCAGCCATGACGAGATCGGCTTCGATCCCCGCTGCCTCCGATTGCTTCAACGTCCATGCAAGGTCGGCAGCGACGTCGGCGGTCGTACCGATAGCCCGGGCGCCAAGGACTTGTCCGTTGAACACCTCGATATGCCCCGATTCGACGCCGTTCGTCCGGAAGCTCGGTTCCTGCGGCCGACCGAACTGGATTCGCACCCGCAGCGGCCTGCACACAGCATCCGTGTACACACGGAACCGGGAGGGAGCGAATGTCCCCACGTTGCACACGCGAATCGCGAGGGTCTTGCGATAAGAGACACCCTGGTCACTGGCTCTCTCGATCTCATCCGAGGAGACTGGTGCGAAGGTGAATTCGCACCCGCTCGGAGTCTTCTTGACTTCGCCTTTGGCCGTGATCCATCGTCCGTTGGTCCAGTCGTCCATGGCATCCCAGCCGACGCCGCCGGCGCCGCGTTCGACGATCAGCGGATCGGCCCTGCCGTCCCAGACCCGATGCCAGTACTGAAGGCGAAGATTCGCAGCATCCGCAGGCGCCTGCCCTGCGTCGAACTCGACGACCACCCGCCGGATCTTGCGAGGCTCGGCCCAGCGTATGCCGTAGGCAGAGTCCTTCGCGTCGGCCGTGCGGAAGCCGAACGGCGCGATGTCGAAAGGAGCGCCGGGCGAATGGTCACTGGCCAACAACCCTGCGGGAACGAAGAGCAACATCGACGCGTACACCAGAGCGGTTCTCATGTTTGCGTCCTTTCGACGGATAGTCACTGGTCCCAGGCTCATGCAATGCCGGTCACCATACTACCGGTTTGTGGACGCAGATCAAGATCGCACAGCCAGGGACTTGCGGACACCGACGCCTGCGGCTACCCTTTGGAGATTCAAAGGAGGTCGTGATTATGAATGCCAGACTCATCGGTCTGTCGATGTCGGTGGCTATCGGCTGGTCCTGCGCGGCCATGGCCGCGGGTCCGTCCGACGCTGTTGCTCCCAGGAAGAAGGTCGTGTTCCTGCCGGGCCACCAAAGTCATGGCTGGAGCGGCCACGCCTACACCGCCGATTGCAGGCTGCTGGCCGGAATCCTCAACGAGAATGTGCCGCAGACCGAAGCAAGGGTGGTCGAAGGCGGCTGGCCGAAAGACGCCACGGTCTTCGAGGGCGTCGCCGCGGTCGTGGTCGCCTGCGACGGCAACGGCCTGCTCGGTCCCGAATCGAACTGGAAGACTCTCGACGATCTGGCCCGAAAAGGCGTGGGGATCGCCTTCCTGCACTATGCCCTCGACCCCGGCGACGAATACGGCACGTACCTCCTGGACTGGATCGGCGGGTACTACAGACAGCACTGGTCGATCAATCCGTCGTGGCTGGCTGAGTTCAAGACATTGCCCGAGCACCCGATCACGCGAGGCGTCAGGCCGTTCCGCATCCACGACGAATGGTACTATCACATGCGGTTCCGCGACGCGATGACAGGCGTTACCCCCATCCTGACCGCCGTGCCGCCCGACAGCACACGCAAGGGCGAGGATGGTCCCCACAGCGGCAACCCGACGGTTCGGTCCCGTATGGGCATGGCCGAGCACGTGGCGTGGGCCTATGAGCGCCCGGCGGGCGGGCGGGGCTTCGGCTGCACCGGCGGCCACACGCACTGGGTGTACGCCCAGAATGACTTCCGCAAGCTGATGCTCAATGCAGTGTGCTGGATTGCTGGTGTCGAGGTCCCGCCCGAAGGCGTCACCACAAAGACGCCGACGGTGGAAGAGATGGAGTCCGGCCTGGAGGGCGACCGCCCACAAGACTGGACAAGTGAAAGGACCCGCGAGGTCATCCAGCGGATGAATCGGCCATGACAGGGGAATTCGCCTCGCAGCCTTGTGCGACCAGCCCTCAGAACTCGCTGTCGGCCGGCCCGTGGATCCGCGCAGGGTTGCCGTAGGCCACGACGCGGTCCGGCAAATCCCGCACGACCACAGATCCCGCACCGACCAGAGTGGCGTCCCCGATAGTCAGCTTGTCGCGGAGCGTGGAGCCGATGCCGATCCAGCTTCTTGCTCCGATGCGGGTCCGTCCTCCGATGGAAACGCCTGGACAGATGTGCGTGCCGTCCCCTACCGTACACTCATGACACACGATCGCGCCGGAGTTGACAATACAAGCGCTGCCAATGCGGCAAGCCGCGGAGACGATCGCGCCGGGCATGACAACCGTTCCCTCTCCGACCACGGCCGTCGACACAACAACGGCCGACGCGTGGACGAGCGTGGGCAGTTCGAAGCCCATGGCACGAACGCGAGTCGCCACCGCCAGTCGCCCCGAGCAATGCCCGAATCCCAAGGCAATGTGGAAAATCCCTCGGGACTTCATCCAGTCCAAGGTTTCCTCTCCGCCGAGAATCGTGCTGTCGCAGAAGGCCTCGCCCTTGCGCGACGGGTTCACATTGTCGATGAACCCTGCGATCTCGTACGGACTGTGCTGGCGCACGATCTCGGCCACAACCAGAGCGTGCCCTGATGCGCCCCAAATGACCAAGGGTACTGTGGTCTTACTACGAATCGTCATAGCTCACTGTCCCTGTATCTGCATCAGCTCCTCGCTCGGGATCGCCCCAAGGGCCCGATCCGACTCCGTGGAGAGGATCGGTGGGATTCTACAGGTCCCGGATTGTCGTGTCCAGTTCCTGCACAGGTTAATCTGTGACCACAAATGGTCGATAACCAACAGGACGAATTCGGCCATACTGTACAGAATCGAAGGGACAAATCGTGGAGACAATGCTGCTGGAACCGAGGAATCGTGCCTCGCAAAGCAAGAAGTGCCCCTTCTGTGCGGAGGACATCCAGGCGGATGCGATCAAATGCCGCTTTTGCGGCGAATTCCTGGATCGCCCGCGTCCATCGCGGCGGGGGTCGAAATGGTACTTCTCCACCTCGGCCGTGGTCATGGCAGTCCTCTGTCTCGGGCCGTTCGCCCTGCCGCTGGTCTGGTTCAATCCACGCTACCGAATGGTGTCCAAACTGCTTGCGACAGTGCTCATCCTCGGCCTGACCGTCGGCCTGTGCTACCTCACGATAGACACGTATGCGAAGCTGGCCGAGCAGATCAGGGCCTTGGGCATAGGTGGATGATCGCCCGAGTGCTTGTGTCCTGCGTGTGTGCCCTCCGAGGGCAGCATAGATCGTTCTCGTTCGTAACTGCTTTCCCTACAGGTATTTGCGACAATTCCCGGTCATCCCCCGTTATCGGCATATCCCCGCTCGCCAGCGGACGATGGACTTGCAGAAACTCCGCTTGTGGTGTAGAGTAACAGCAGGCTCGCCGGGGGCGGGGCCTCCAGTGCGCCGCCGGCATCCCCGGTAGTCCAGAATGGAGCAGTGGCCGAGTGGCTTAAGGCGACGGTCTTGAAAACCGTTGTGTCGAAAGGCACCGGGGGTTCGAATCCCTCCTGCTCCGATCGCAGGACAGCACAGGTGCAGGCAGCCGCAAAATGTGCGATTGAATCTGCAAAAAAGACTTGACATCGGATCGCACCTCTAGCTATACTAAGGACGCTTCAGGGAGGAGGTCCCAATAACCTGGGGCTGACACAAGGGATTGCGTGTGTAGGTGGGTTCATGGTCTGCACTCGGATCCTCCGTGTCGAGTCGCTGCTACGGCGGGCAGCGTTCATCGAAGAAATGCAGGAGCCAGTTGCTGGGCCCAAGGCAAGAAGGAGATTGCTGCGAGGTCCAGATTGCTGGGGTGGGAGAAATTGTCGAAGTGGCCAGGCTTCGAGCGAAAAAAATCGTGTTTTGTGGGATCGAAGGTGAGGTGAAGAAATGAAGAAAACAAGTGTGTGTGTGCTATTGGCCTGTCTGCTGATGGCCAGTTCCGCGGCGGCAACCCCGGCGGTCTCCGTGAAACGGAACGTCGGGTACTATGCCGGGGATGGCGGGGAGTTTACTCTCACGCCCAATTCGGAACTCGCGGCTCTCCTGGGGAGTGCCGCGAAGTTCGGGAGCTTCTGTCTGGAGATACACGAGCCTGTTCTCTCCGGCGGCCAGAAGTACTTGGTCGATATCGACGACGAGGCGCTTCTGGGCGGCAACAACTACGGCGTCGTCGGCGCCGATGGAGGCGATCCCCTGAGCGACCTGACGGCGTACCTGTACTCCGAGTTTCGTGCCGGAACGTTGGCAGGCTACAACTACACGCCAGGCGATGATCGGGCGGCCTCTGCAGGAGCCCTGCAGAACGTGGTCTGGTACCTCGAAGACGAGGCCGGAATGACCTGGACCCCCGACGATGGGTCGCTCGAGGATCAGTTCTACAAGAACGCCTCGGAGGCCGTTACAGCAGGCTGGACCAATGACGGCAGCGTTGTCATTCTGAATCTGTACAAGGTGGGTGCGGATGGGGAGATTACTCACAATCAGAGTATGATCGGACTTGTCCCGATGATTCCGGCGCCCGGCGCCATTGTCCTCTGTGCTCTGGGCAGTTGCGTCGTGGGTTTCCTCCGACGGCGCCACATGATGTAGAACCCGATTCACAGGGATGTCTGCCACAGGGCTGCGAGAGTTCTCGCAGCCCTTTCCTTTTACTACATGCTGGACAGTTGCCCGTCGGTATCTAACCCCACCACGTGGATCGCACGCGGCACGAACCGGCGAGGGACATCCGAAGGCAGACGGCCGACCGTCCCTCGGAGCGGCGTCCGTGTCCCTTGTCTGCTGCAGAGTTGCTCCCCTATCACCTCCACGCTTCAAGCACAAACCCCGCATTGCCAATTCACCTGGACCCGGTGTACCTGGTCGAAGAAAGGTCTTGCGACGGGCCGCCCGGTCGCTAAACTCGTGGCATCCGTCCGACCAAGGCCGACGTCGCCGGCCTGTTCAGGGCGGAAGGGCCCGACAATCAAGGCGATTTGTGAGGAACAAGAGAATGAACGAGCATTCTGTTAGTCCGTCCGGGGAGAAATTCCCGCTGCCGCAGCCGCAGGAGTACGCGGCCGAACTCCAACGATTGGAATCGCTGACCCAGGCCGCCAGGCACGAAGGCAAGGAGATCGTCGTCGTCATGGGCGTCGGGTTCGTCGGCGCGGTCATGGCCGCGATCGTCGCCGACACCCTGGACAAGAAGACGGGCAAGCCCGGCAAGTTCGTCATTGGCTGCCAGAGGCCCAGCACTCGCAGCTTCTGGAAGATCCCGATGCTCAATCGCGGCGAGTCGCCCGTCAAGGCGGAGGACCCCCATGTCGATCCCATGATCGCCCGCTGCGTCAAGGACAAGAAGACGCTGGTGGCCACCTACAACAGCGATTGCCTGAGGCTGGCCGACTGCGCGGTCGTGGACGTCCAGTGCGACTACAGCAAGCAGGAACTGGGCAACATGCGGACCGGCGAGGCCGAGATGACCGCCCTGGAGGCCACGATGCGGACGATCGGCGAGAAGATCGATCCGAGGTGCCTCGTGCTCATTGAGACGACGGTCGCCCCCGGCACGACGGAATTCGTCGCCTGGCCGATCATGAAGAAGGCTTTCGCGGCGCGCGGTCTCAAGTCGGTGCCGCTGCTGGGCCACAGCTTCGAGCGGGTCATGCCCGGGCGGGAGTACGTATCGAGCATCCGTGACTTCTGGCGTGTCTGCTCCGGCTGCACCCCGGAGGCCCGCGACCGCGTCGTCAAGTTCCTCACCGAGGTGCTCAACACCGAGAAGTTCCCTCTGACGGTCATGGACCGCCCCATCGAGTCGGAGACGACCAAGATCGTCGAGAACTCGTACCGCGCAACGATCCTGGCGTTCCTAAATGAATGGAGCATCTTCGCGGAGCGCAACGGCGTCGACCTGACCAAGGTGATCAAGGCAATCAAGGTCCGCCCGACGCACAGCAACATGATCTTCCCTGGCCCCGGCGTCGGCGGCTACTGCCTGCCCAAGGACGGCGGCCTGGGCTACTGGGCCTACAAGCATATCCTCGGCTTCGAGGACGGCGACGACGTGTTCAAAATCACGCCGACCGCCATCGACATCAACGACACGCGAGGCCTGCACGTCGCGGAGCTGACCCGTGACGCTCTTCGCAACATGGGCCGCTACATCGCGGGCGCCGAGGTCCTCATCTGCGGCGCCAGCTATCGCCAAGACGTCGGCGACACCCGCTACAGCGGCAGCGAGATGGTCGTTCGCAAGCTCACCGAGATGGGCGCCGAGATGCGGGTCCACGACCCCTATGTGGACCACTGGTACGAACTGGAACAGCAGGACGTCTACCCCTCGCCCGGCAGTTCCTGGTCGCGGTTCTTCCGCAATCAAGGCCACCTGACGAACCTGACCGTCCAGAAGGACCTCGCCAAAGCAATCTACGGAGCCGAGGCCGTCATCCTGGCGGTTCCACACGAGCCCTACCTGGCGCTCCAGCCCGACCAGGTCGTCAAGTGGGCGGGCGCGCCGCTGGCGGTGATCGACTGCTTCGGCATCTTGTCGGATGACAAGATCCGGCGATACTTCGAGCTGGGCTGCGAGGTCAAGGCCCTCGGCCGAGGTCACATCCAGAGAATCAAGAAGGAAGTGAAAGGCGCCTCTGCAGGCTGATCTGCCCAACGAACAGGAAACGCCACGCCCGGCGTCTGCGTACCGGGAATGGTGCGTCATGGACGGGCCCGGACGGCAATTTATCGATTGCCGTCCGGGCCTGCCGTATTCTATACTTTGCCTGGAGGTGCTCATGAAGACCTTCTGGCAGCACGCGAATGGCAAGGTATACGCAGTCGAAAGCGACACGTTCGGACGGATTATTGGAGCCGCCGGTCCCTTCGAGATCGACGAACTCCGCGATCCGGACCAATACACGTACCGGTGTGGCCTGGTTGGCTGGCTCAATCGAGCCATGATGCAGCACACACTCCACCGAATCAACCCTCTCCCGCACCGATGACGGCGCCCCACCACAATAAAAGTGCATGATCTCGCGCTTTTTTCTGGACAAACCACACCGGACACGTATACTGGACTCTGCTGACCGGCGGGATGGTCAGCATTGACTTGGCGACGTGACACAACAGCGAGAAGAACGCCACGGATAGGCTCGTGCGATGAAGCCATCCTGTGGATGCGTGACCGTGTCGGCAGATGACTGATCTGGTGGACGCCTGCTGGACGAACAGGCCAGGCAGGTCGGGCGATGGGTGTGCGCCCAGCGCTCGCGGGCGGCCGCGCAACCCTGTGAAGAAACAGAAAAAAAGAAGGAGGGACACCCCATGTCCAGATTGCATCTTGCACCTGCAATCCTCGTCGTCATCCTGTCTTCGTCGGCGCCGGCCGAAGTGCAGGTCAATGTCCGAACCAGCGACGCCCAGGCCAATCCCACGATCGCCCTCGATCCAAACGGAGGCGCCATTGTCGCCTGGAGCAGCTACTACTCCACAGCCGGGCGGTCTCATGACATCCTCGCCCGCAGGCTCGACGCGACCGGCCTCCCTATGGGCGACGAGTTCATCGTGAACACCATCAAAGAGGGCAGCCAGGCGGAACCCGGCGTGGCCACGGATCCCCAGGGTCGTCTTGCCGTGGTCTGGCAAGGCGCCGGGACTCAGGAGGATGTCTTCTTGAGGGTCTACGATTCTCGAGGGATTCCCCTCACAGACGATCTGCTCGTCAACCTGGCGACTGCGGGCCGACAGCTTTATCCATGCATCACAACGGGCGACGCCGGCGTATTCCTGGTCGCCTGGGAGAGCCGGGAAACCGCCGCAGACCAAGACCATGCCTTTGTATATGCCCATCGCTTCGATCCGAACGGCGCCGGCCTTGGCGGCGACATTCTCGTCGATCCCAACAAGTACGATTGCCGCTATCCGGATGTCGCTGTGGACGCTCGCGGCAACTTCGCCGTGGTGTGGCTGCGCGACAGGTCGATCCACCCGATCATGGCCAGACTGTTCGATCCAAACGGCGTCCCACGCACCGATGTCTTCACAGTCAATACGACGAGCATCGCCTCCGTCACGCGTCCGTCCGTTGCGATGAACGCTCTTGGGTACTTTGTCATCGCCTGGGACGGCGATCCAAACGCAGCGGCCCACGACGATATTCATGCGAGGCTCTACGATCCGAACGGGACACCCAGGGGCGAGCCATTCGTCGTCAATACGATCCGCGCCGGCGCCCAGCAGTGGCCACAGGCCGCAATCAACGATGCCAACGAATTCGTCATCGTCTGGGAGCACAACAGCGATGATCCGAGTACTGGCGCCGATATCTTCGCTCGTCGCTTTGACGCGGACGGCCAGCCCACAGGCGAGGAGACCCGGCTCAATGCCCACACGCTAGACAAACAGCGGTATGCGGACGTGGCGATGGCCTCGGATGGTTCCTTCTTCGCGGTCTGGGAAAGCAACAACCAGGATGGCTCCGGCTACGGCGTCTTCGCCCACTTCGAGCCGCCAACGAATCCATGATGGATGCGGGTGCCTTCCGGACGGTCCCGGGCGAGTCTGTGGAATCCACAGGCAATTGTCGGCCGTGACGACACAGTTCCTTCGGACCTCACCTGGCACACCCCGCAAAAAACGGCTCGTCACGGAATTGCGGGGACGCCTGTCGGGTAGAAGAAACGGACATCTCCGGAATCCGCCGCATTGCGGCGGGCATTTGGCGCTTTGGGCCAGATGCCGGGGGCTCGGGGGCAGCGCCCCCAGATGAAGGCACATGGAGCCCCCCCAAAAGAAAAAAGACAACGTGAGCCCGGCCCGCTCGTGCAGAGTCCAGAAACGACTCCTCACTGCGGCGTGCTCACGATGTCCTGTATTGTTCGGACTGCTCTCGACAGACGCGGGGCAATCGCGCGGACACATCACAAGGGCCGAGAGTGACGATCCTGCGACGACCGGCGCGTCGTGATTCCCCTGAGCCCGTCGGCCCGGGGATCACTCGTCGCCCTACTCCTCGATGGGAACCAGGGTGCCGAACAACTGGATTTCGGCAATCTGCATCGAGTTGGCGGCGGCCGCGTTCTTCACGGTCTCAAAGATGACCTTGTAGGAGGCAAAGGGCTCCGCCTGGTTGGCGACGACGTACACCAGACCGGGCATGAATCGCTCGTCAGGCAGGGCCAGCGTGCCGCCGCAGATCAGCGTCCAGTTCTCGCTGAGGCCGTCGCCGTTGTCCAGAGTGACGATCTCATCGTTGGTGCCGTAGATCATCCAGACGACCGGGTCGCGCTCGACGGCGTCATTGGCCGTGGTGATCTGGAAGCTGTCCAGCATGGAGGGACCGACCAGCGGGGTGACGATGAAGCCGGAGTCCTCTTCGCCGAAGTTGAGGTACTTGGTGCTCACATCGCCATCGATGCACTTGGCCGGGCTTTCATTGGCCGGATACCGGCTCTGCCAGTTCTGGTGGACCGCGAGGATCGCATTGCCCACCGCCAAAACGTTGCCACCCACGGCATCAGGCAGCGGGTAAAACGCCACATCGGCGATCTGCATGAGGGTGGCGCCGTTCACCTTCGGGAAGAGCATCTTGAACGACTTGTAGACCTCGTAGCTCTCGAACGAGACCACCGGCCCGACCGTCAGTCGATCCGCGGGCAGTGCGATGGTGCCCGAGGCGATGAGCGTCCAGTTCTCGGCCGTCCCTGTGCTGTTGTCGGTGCTGACGATGGCGTCATTGGTCCCGTAGAGTTCCCATGTGACCGGGTCACGGGTGGCAGCGTCATTGGCGGTGGTGATGGTGAAGCTCTGCACCATGATGGCCTGTGCGGGCGTGACGATGAAGCCGCTGCCGCCGGCACCGCGGTTGAGGTACTTGGTGGCCGGATCGCCGTCCAGAATGTTGGCGGGTGCCTCGGCCGCCGGCTAGCTGCTGCTCGACACCAGACCGTCGGAATCGACCGCGATCAGGAGATCATTGGGACCCAGGATAGCCTCTCCGAACACCGGACTGGCCATCACCGACGCCGCCAGAAGAACAAGAATCATTCCGCGTCTCATTGTGGTACACCTCCATCTTTCCAGTTTTCTCATTTTCAGGACCAGTACGCGTCATCCATAACATGCACTGTCCTCACACTGCCACACCTCGGAGCCTACGATCCATAGCTTCTAGCCTCAGTATAGGGTCCGCCATATACGGCGTCAAGCCAAATCCCCACCTAGCCCAGTTTCTCCATTTTTTCATTGACAATGGCCCCCAGGCGTCCTACAATCCACCGTGCAATATGGGTGGAACGCCGGGGAACGCGCCGCCAAGCCGTTGGTTGCCCCCGGTCTCAAGGGTACGGTCATTCGGAACGCCGCACGGACCTCCCCACACACCGACCGCCTGCCCCTGAGAGAATCGCATTCATAGCCATAATCTACGTGTTCGATTCCGGGTGAATCGTTGAAGGAGGAGAAGACATGTCCGCCGGTCATGAAGCATCGATCTGTTCCCTTGTATCGCTCGTTCTGGCCGCCGCGATAGGCGGAACCGGTTTGGGCGCCGGCGCCGGCCAGATGGCCGGCGGCGATTTCAGCATCGTCGTCAAGCCGGACGGAACCGCCTGGGCCTGGGGGCACAACGCCGATGGAGAGCTGGGCAACGGCGCCACGGTCAACAGTCCCGTACCTGTTCAGGTCGGAAAGACGGTCTGGACGGGCAAGAAGGTCGTCGCCGTAGCGTCAGGGCTGTCCCACAGCCTAGCGATTGTGGACAACGGCGACGGAACCTCCTCCGTCTACGGCTGGGGAGATGACTCCTACTCGCAAATCGCCCATGGAGGCGTCGATTCCAGCACCCCGGTTCTGATCTCGGATTCGACCTGGAGCGGCAAAGACGTCCTCGCAGTCGCGTGCGGAGACTACCACAGTCTCGTTCTGCTCACAGGCAACGGCGCGACCGAGGTGTGGGCCTGGGGTCGGAATGTCAGCGGACAACTCGGTCTGGGTGTGTTCAGCTTCGCCATCTCCACACCAACGCGGATCACGGGCCTGGACGCTCGAACGATCACGAGCATCGCCGCCGGAGCAAGCTACAGTCTCGCCCTGGGCGACGGCGGCCTGGTCTACACATGGGGGAGCAACTCGCACGGCCAGCTTGGAGACGGCTCGCATACGGATCGGAGCGTCCCGCAGAGCATGGCGAGCCTGTCCGGCATCGATGGCGTGGGCGTGGGGGGAGACTTCTGCGTCGCCTGGTCCCTCCGAACGAATACGGCGTGGGCCTGGGGCCGCAACGACCGCGGTCAGCTCTGCCTGGGCAGTGATACGACCGACAAACTGACTCCGGTCTACGTGGCGGACCTGCCCGTCATCGGCACCATCACGGACATCCGGGCGGGCGAGTCTCACGCCATCGCCTTGATCGCAGGCGGCGTCTACGCCTGGGGGGATAACACCGCCAACAAGCTGGCCTTGCCGTCGGATTCGACTTCCTACAGATCAACGCCCATCGAGGTGATGGGCGGCTGGTCGGAGGTCGCGGCCATCGGGGTCGGAAGGGATCACAGCTTCGTCAGGGATGGCAACGGCCTGGTCTGGACGTGGGGGAGCAACACCTATGGGCAGTTGGGCAATGGGAACGCGGGGACCCTCGTGGCGGCTGAGTCTCTCGGACTGTCCGATATCGACGATGTGCCCGCAGCCGGAGGCAAGCACAACCTCGTGCTGGTCACGGACGCGACGGACGGGAAGAAGAAGGTCCAGTCGTGGGGAGACAACACCTGCGGACAGCTTGGCATCGGCCCGGCGACAAGCGTCGTGTCGGCGCCTGTCATGACGGCGCCTGAACAGGAGGCGGATTCCGTCGCGGCGGGAAACAACCATAGTCTCGCCCTGTTCAAGTCCCGCGTGTGGACCTGGGGCGACAACACCTACGGGCAACTGGGTCTGGGCACATACGCCAGCGTCGACACCCCCACAGCGATCACAAGATTGAGCATGCAGACCATTGTGACCATCGCCGCGGGAGCCGACTACAGTGTCGCTGTGGACGACAGCGGCCTTGTCTACACCTGGGGCAACAACTCGCACGGTCAGTTGGGAGATCCGTCCCGGGCGGACGGGAGCGTCCCGCAGAGCATCGCGAGCCTGTCCGGCGTCGAGGGTGTGGCCGCAGGGTCCGATTTCTGCTTCGTCTGGTCCACTGCGACAAATGCAGTGTGGGCCTGGGGCAGCAACGACAATGGCCAGCTCTGCCTTGGCAACACGACCCATGAGCCGGCTCCCGTGTCCGTGACGGAACTGCCTGCTCTCGGGACCATCACGGATATTCAGACGGGCCAATCCCATGCACTGGCCCTGATCGAGGGCACGGTCTACGCATGGGGGGACAACACCGCCGGCCAGTTGGGTCTGCCGAACTCGACCTCGCACCACACGATGCCGATCCCGGTCGGCGGTCTGCCGCGCGACATCGTCAGGATCGCGGCGGGCTCCGACCACAGCCTTGCCATCGATTCCACGGGACGGCTCTACGGCTGGGGCGACAACAGCTCGGGACAGCTCGGCATAGGTGTCCTCGTCGTGGACGCGCCGCGAGAGATGACGCTTCCGTCGGGAGTGGCCGCCGCGGAGGTCGCCGCCGGCAGTGAGTTGACGCTCGTCCTGGCAAGCACCGGGGAAGTGCTCGTCTTCGGAAACTGGCTGGGGCATTCCGACGACGCCGGCATCGATTCCGTACACAGTTTCCCGGCCAGCCTGGCACTGACGGTGAACCCTGCCGAGGGCGGGTCCATTGAGGTGACCGGAGGGCAGATCCTCTTCGGGGAAACGATCGAAGTGGGCGTAACACCCGCCGATCCCTACCGGCTTGACCGTTGGACCGGCAGCGCGGTGACAGCCGGCCTGGTCGACGCAAACGCCGACGAGGTCGTGTCATTCCGCATTGACCGGGACGGCTACACCCTCCAGGCGAACCTGATCAACACGTGCACGCTGACGATCCAGGTTCAGGGCCATGGCACGGTGGTCCCCGCTGCGGGCAGTCATACGTATGTCATCGGCACCACGATCTCCTGCACGGCCACGCCGGACCCAGACTACCACGTGACGTGGCAGAGCACCTGTCCTATCGCAGGGCAGGAGACCAGCAAGACCGTGTCGTTTGAGATCACGGGCGATTGCACCTTGACCGCCGTGTTCGATGTGAACATGCCGACGTTTGTCGATCCGAATCTCAAGGACGCAGTCGCAGCGGCGCTCGGGGTCGCCGACCCCAACGCCATCGACCTGTCGAACCTCACCAAGCTCGTCGCGACGGGCAGCGGAATCGTGAACTTGACGGGACTGGAGGCCGCGACAAACCTTACCTGGCTCGACCTCAAGACCAACCGCATCACAGAGATCTCCCCGCTGAGCCAGCTCACGAAGTTGAAAGTCCTGAATCTGAGGGACAACCCCCTCGCCGACTCGGCCTTCGACCAAATCAGCGGCCTGACGAGCCTCCTGGAACTGGTGCTCAGGAACACGAACGACAGCGTACAGGACGTTCCCGACGCATGGCCGACGAATCTGACAAGGCTGGTGAACCTGGACCTGCGAGGCAACGACGGCCTGCGCCTGAGCGATACCCATGTCGGGTTGATGAAAACGATCTGTGTGAGCAATGGCGGCACACTCGCGGTGGACTGACCGCAGAAGCAAAAGGAGAGAATTCATGAAACGATCCGTCTTTGTGTGTTTCGTGCTGGCGAGCGTGTTCTCGGGGAGCGCCTTGGCCGGGGAGTGGGAGTTCACGGGCGTGCTGAACAATTTCTTTCCCAGCGACGACGTCTGGGACGGCTATGCCCTCGGAGGCGAGGTCCGGGGCGCCTACTGGCTGACGCCTCAATGGGGTGTCGGACTTGCGGGCGGACTGACGAACTGGGACGCGGACGACAATACCCAAGTGATCTCCCGGAATGAGGAATTGGGCACACAGGTCAGTCTGACGTCAGGGGGAGACGTCACCTACCTGCCGTTCGGCATCTCCGCTATGGCAAGGTTTGGGGCGACCGCCAAGAGCAGACTCAACGGTTATGCCGAGGTCGGCCTGCGATACATGTTCAGTGATTCGGATATGCACATCAAGCGGACGGCAACCTTCGCCAGCGACGATCCGATCGTCGAATGCGACAAGATCGATTGCGACGACGGCATCGTGGCTCGCATCGGCGGAGGCGTCGAGTGGGCTCTGAACGATGCGGATCACCCGGTGAAGCTGGTGCTCGTCGGCGGTTATCAGTTCGACCTGGACAAGGGCAACGCCACCGAGGACCAGTGGGACATCGACGAGGAACTGAGCCTGGAAGCCTTCTACATCGATCTTGGCCTGGTCATCCCGATCCACTGAAGCGGGCGTGAATTCCGCGTATTGGCACGGACGCGGACCGCTCAGCGACCCGCCAAGTCGGCCAGCAGGCGTTGGAGAAGCTCCATCGGCATGCCCATCACATTGGTGAAGCTGCCTTCGATCCGCTCGACGAAAGCATCGCCCACCTCCTGAATGGCGTAAGCGCCGGCCTTTCCTTCCCACCCGCCGCCTGCGACATGCGCGGCGATCTGCGACTCCGTGAGTCGGCGAGGATAGACGGTGGTGACCTCGGAGCAGATGATCTCGATGCCCCTGCTGAGCCGGATGAGGGCAAGGCCCGTGATGACGAGGTGCGGCTTGCTGAAGAGCGCTCGGGTGATCTGCTCGGCAGACCCGGCGTCGGCTGCCTTGCCGATCACCTGGCCGTCGAGGTCACACAGCGTGTCGGCGCCGATGACCAAGGCGTCGGGAAAATCCGGGGCAACGCTCCGGGCCTTTGCCGCTGCCAATTCCTCCGCGTATCCCCTCACGGTTGCCGCGGCACGAGGGATCGTGGATTCGTCGATCCTCGGCGCGACGATCCGAAAGGCATAGCCGGCCTCCGTGAGGAGTTGCCTGCGCCGCGGGGAAGTCGAGGCCAGAATCATCTGCATGACGTCAAACCCGAATTACCAAACGTGCAAGCCCAAACGAACCCGATGACCGAGACCGAAGGCCCCAGGCGAACTCAGCCGCACACCTTGGGCGGTTCTGTCACAGGGCACTCGTATATAGACGCACTTACCCTCCGGCGTCAAGTCGGACCGCGCCGGCGCGCTCTTTCACCTGCGTCCCGATTGGGCGGCCACGTACCGGTCGTCTCCCACGACCGGCGTAAAGGACAAGTTGTCCACAAGCCGGTGGCAGAAGGCCAGATACTCGCGATCGAGCTGTTCGACGTCGCTGGCGACGTAGTGCGTGAACAGTTGCGTTCCGACCGCCCGATTCCAGGGGATTGTCCGCGGGATGTTGCGGTTCTCCGCGGTCGCCTGATTCGCACCGTCGAGGGGCCAGTTCCCCAGGAGGCCGTCGTGGAGGAGCCGGCGATACGTGTCCAGACGCCGGCCGCAGTCCGCCTCGCGGAGAAAACGGATCAAGGCATAGGACTGGCTGTAGAACGCCATGACCACCTCGGCCTTGTCCGTCGCGAGCACCTCGCCGGGACTGGTCGAGATCAGGTCGTGCAGGGGGATCTGCTTCGAATGCTTGAGGGTCTCCTTGAGGGCTCCGAGACGCTGGACGTTCGCCTCCGGATCGAAGTGGAACAGGCCCTGCTCATAGACACTGGCCTCGAAGAGCATGGCGACGCCCTCATCCAGCCAGCTTGGCAGGCGGTACTGGAAGTGCCGGTTGTTGAACTGGTGCCAACCCTCGTGCCCGATGGCGGCCAACGTCCGCTTGGGACCGATGTCATAGACGACGCAGACGCCGTTGAGGTAATAGGCGCCTGTCTGAATCTTGCAGAACACAGGTGCCTGCTCGCCTGCAAAGGCGTAGGTGAATTCCTCCCATTGCTGACGGTCGGCAAACAGGTAGACGGTGAACCTGCTGGAGGTCTCGATCGGCTGGGCCAGTTGGTCGTTGTAGCCCCGGTAGGCCGACTCGACGAAGCCGGGGACCATCCGCAGGATCAACGGCTGCTGGATCGTGGTGAAGATCTCGTAGTGGTCCGTCAGGAGCTTCAGTCCTGGACCGAACCGGCCGTTCCAGGGTTCGACCGCCACGAGCGCTGGCAGGTTCTCGCGGTGCAGATGGTCCAACACCGTGGGGGCGATTTGCGACGAACCAGTGCCGTACGCAATACTGACGCGGTCAGCGCCCCTCCCGGCGCAGCCGACCAGCGCGAACGTCGCCGCGATGGCGACGGATACCCACGTCCGAGCCATGTACCCTCCTCCCTGTTCCCTTGCTTCTCGATCACCCGGAGGTCCGCTAATCACGCAGACCTCGATCTATCCAAAGTATAACAAATCGGGGCGCCAGGAGCACGCCCGCGACCGGCGTACACGCCGATCAACTCGTGTCAGAGACTCCTCGCAGGGGCGTCGAAGACCTCGGCAGTGAAGAGGTACACCTCGGTGTTGGGGTCCTTCCAGGCGTCCGCAGGCAGTCCTGCCTTGTGGAAGCAGCAATAGGACAGGAACTCCTCTCGGGTCCAGCCGGTCTCCGTCGCAACCTGAGGGAGGAAACAGCCGGAGGCGTAGCCTTGCTTGATATAGATCCCATGCACCCCGAGTTCAAGGCTCAGCGGGTCTTCCGTCCGCTCGAGCGGCGACAAGACGGAAATCTCGATGTGCAGATCGTCCAGTTCGCGGGGCGCAATCCGTCGCCCGGAGAAACGCGGGTCCCGGGCCACCGACGCTTCCGCCATTTCCGACACCAATTCGATCAAGGGGCGATCCGAGGTGAACTGGCCGATGCAGCCCCTCAGATTGTCGTGGGTCTTCAGGGTGACGAAACACCCGCAGGGAGCGTTGAGCACAGGATCGTCAGACGACGCTTGAGGTAGCGGCGTCCCGCAGACCACCGCTCGCACGGTATCCCGCGCGATTCGCAAGAGCGTGTTCTTCTGTGCCTCATCCATGGCAGTTGCACCCCAAGCTATACACCCCTGCTGGAGTCCTTAAGGAGCACAGGGCTGGGCCCTGCTCAATGCAACCATTTTATCACGAGGAACCCGCCGATCAAGAGTGCAACGAAGGCCAGCGAGAACCAGTTGAAGTACTTCTCGATGACGGGACGGATCGCTTCGCCCTTCCAGCCCATCAGGCCGGCGACCATGAAGAACCGGGCGGACCGGCTCAGCGCCGACGCCACGATGAAGCCGGGGAAGCTGATGCCTGCCACACCCGCGGAAATCGTGCAGACCTTGTAGGGCAGCGGCGTGAACCCACAGGTGAAGACCACCCAGAAGTCATACTTCGCATACCAGCCCTGGAACTTGGCGAAGTTCTCCGGTGTCAGACCGATGGATCCGAGATGGGCAAAGACCCATGTTCCGATCGCTTCCCAGAGGAAGGCGCCGATCGCATAGCCCAGGATGCCCCCGACGACCGAGGCAATCGAGCAGGCCAGCGCGAAACGCACCCACTTGCGCGGCGATCCCAGAGCCAAGGGGGCCAGCAGGACGTCCGGCGGAACGGGGAAGCAACTCGACTCCGCGAAACTGAGGACAAACAACGCGACCGCGCCGTAGGGCGTGTCGGCAAAATGGATCACCCAGTCGTAGAGCCGTCGGTGCCAGTGCCACCACACGACCTTGTCCGCACAGCCGGATTCCCTGGCAGGTTCATTCATTCAGGCCTCATCTGCATCGATAAAGTATTGAAGATACGAGGCGATCCGTGTAATGTCAACACGCGACCGCGCGGGCGGTGGAAGCCAGACACGGGACCAAGTCCCCTGCTGTTAGGATACAAGTGATTCATGAGTAACGTGCAACAATTCGAGCGTTCTGGCGACGGGCTGCTGGTCCGGGCCCCCGCCAAGATCAACCTGAGTCTGCTGGTCGCTGGAAAGCGGCCGGACGGCTACCACGACATCGAGACCGTGATGGCCAAGATCAACTGGTTCGACGAAATCTCGATCCAGCCGGGCGAAGCGGGCATTGAATTCGCCTGCCAGGGTCCCTGCTGGGCGCCGGGGGACCAGACGAACCTCGTCTACAAGGCCGCCGATCTGATTCTGAGCGATTGCGGCAGGAAAGCCGACGTGCGTCTGACCTTGACGAAGAACATCCCTGCCGGCTCCGGGCTCGGCTCCGGCAGCAGCGATGCCGCCGCGACATTGGCGGGCCTCAACGCCTGCCTGACCCTCGGTTTGCCCAAACCTCGACTGATGGACCTTGCCTCCCGTCTCGGCAGCGACGTCGCGTTCTTCCTCAACGGGCCGCTGGCCTATTGCACAGGACGCGGGGAGAGGATTTCCGAACTGCCGGGCGAATTCGCTTTCGCGGTCGTGCTCATTCTGCCAAACATAAACTCTTACACAAAAGAGGTTTACGCTCACTACGCTCACGATCCGGTTCTCTATCGCAGACTGCGAGATCGGATCAGAACTCATATCGATGAAAACAGGGTTGATTTATTGGCCAAGATGTGCGCAAATATGCTGGAAGGCAGTTGCTTTCGCCTGTACGAGGAACTTGGAGACATAAAGGAAGCTGTCCAGCGACTTGGCTTGGGGCCCGTTTGCCTCAGTGGCAGCGGTTCCGCTATGTTCTGCCTGCCTGCCTGCACGGATGCGCACGGACTCGAATCGCTGCAGGACCTCATCGCCGAGAGGACAGGCTGCAAGACCCTTGTTGTGAGGAACAACCCATGGTGACCTTTTCGGCGAGGCGCAGACATGAAGATAACGGAGGTTCGCGTCAGGCTCGTCACCAACGGTGAGAACCGGCTCAAGGCGTTCTGCTCCATGACGCTCGACCACGAGTTTGTGGTTCGGGACATCAAGGTCATAGAGGGAATCGGCGGGTACTTCGTCGCCATGCCGTCGCGGAAGATGTGCGATCACTGCCAGACCTGCGGCGGCAAGAACCACCTCAAGGCCAGGTACTGCAACGGTTGCGGCAAACCTCTACCGCCCAACCGCATCCAGAGGAACCCCGCCGGCGAGGCCGTGTTGCACGCAGACATCGCCCATCCCATCAATGCAAAATGCCGCCGGAGGATACACGAGCAACTGGTTGCCGCCTATGAACAAGAAGTGAAGAAGTCCAAGGAGCCTGGATATAGGCCCCCAGAATTGGACGAAGCCGACGACGACGCGATCGGGTCGCCTCAATAGAAAACACGGGGTTTGGTCAGGCAATCAGGTCCTCCAAGACCTTGTCGAGTGCCATATCGAGCCGATCCGCCACGTCGTATCGGCCCTCGGTGATCTGACGACGAAGACGAAGGACCTTCTGACGACGCACTTCAGGCAAAGAGGCTATCCTCTTCAGCACTTGCCCCAGCGGTGTATGATGTATGTTCTCGAGGATCTGCTCCATGACCATATCCTTATCCTGAGAAAGCCCCATATCGAGAGGATTCGACCATTGCTGGCCTTCATCCGCGAAACCACCTGAACCATGCTGCCGCATGTGCGCCACCCTGCCAAAAACCCTGCTCGACCCGGGTCGCCCTATCATTCCAGGGAGAACCCTGTTTCATACTACATGTTGTGTGCTCGACTTTTCTCCATCAAGCTCATGTCGCTACTGATATCGACATAGTCATTTGGAAAACTTTAGAGAAGTTCCCTTATAGGCAAGCGACTTTGTGTGGAAAATGCAGGGCTCCACAGGCATCCACAGGTCTGGTGCGACGGTTCAACGCGAGAAAAGTGATGTTTGAGTCGCGTGCGGCCCAATCTCGCGGCCGCCCGATTGTGGAAAATGGGGGACCTACTATATATAGTGATACGCACACACGGAAGGGTGTTAATCACGGTCGTTTCGGCAAGGAGCGCACCCTGGGAATCGGCTGGTTGAATCCCCTTAATAGTAATAGATAAAGTTGAGATCCACGTTCCACTGGTCGGGCATGCCCTTCTTCTTGGACAACTCGATCTTGTCGCACGTCAGGTTCACCCAGGTCGATTGCATGGTTGAAAGGAACTTCGCCGCTTGCACGATGCCCACGTCCTTGAGTTTGACCATGGCGTCTTGTCGTTTCTTGCCGGCCATCACGATGATGTTCTGCACGCTCAGGCTGTGGTTGCTGGGCAAGATGCCGCACAGGTTTGCCTCTCGGTCGACCGCCCTGGCATAGGCGAATTCCCCCGCGACGTGATTGGGATCGCCCTTGTTCATTCGCTGCGGGTCGATCTTAAGGATCTCCTGGATGTTCACCGCGCCCTCGATCAGCAGGTCGCAGTCGGCATCGCAAGCCCGTTCCGCAGCCGGCAGATACACAGCCCACACCAGCAACGGCCACAGGCCGACCAATACCGGGATCAAGACGTAGTACAGAATCGGATTTCGGTGAATGTCGCGCATGGTTACTTCCCTTGCACTTGCTTCTTGGGGGCCAGCGTCATGGAGAACTTATCGTGATCGCCCTCGCGGTCAATCCGGTTCCCTCGAACCTGCAGACCCGCCTTCTCCATCGCGGGCATCAGCACGTTGGCGGCATTGTGGTGGCCCGACGTCGTCCCTTCCACGGTGATCGTTGTCGCAGTGATCGTAATCGACTGGACGCCAAGGCCGGCTTCTTTGGCACAGGCAACCAGCGCCCGCAGGACGAGGGTCAGCTTCGCAGAGACCGAGTCCTGATCCGCGCCGATGCCGGTCTTCTCAGCCTTGAGGGTCCTCAGGGCCCTTTCGAGATCCCCGACCGCTGTCTTCATCGTAGGCGGGAGTTTGGCCTTGCCCGGCATAACAGCCAGGTAGTCCGGCTCGAACTTCAGACGCAGCGCCTCGCGATTGTGGTTCTCTCGAAGCAGCTTGGAGTGGAAGAAGACCCCCAGCGCCAGCAGGAGAATCGTGACAGAGACGCTCAGGAACCGAACGGCCTTCTGCAGCCGCATCTTCTTGCCCAGAAACGGCATATGGTCGTTTCGCAGGTTTACGCTGCTGGCTTTGTCCGCCAACCCCAGGGCCGCTCCATAGGCGAGGGCGAAATCCACCGCGTCGGAGCAGTCGGCAATACCCCCTTGCTCAACGCCCGCCAGAGCCGCCAGATCACACGTCTCCACGGGAAGACCGGTCTTCTCGCTGATCGATTGTCGCTGAAGGTCTCCGGCGGCATCGAACACCAGAAGTCGTCCCACGGGATGGTTGGCGACGAGCGCTGCGGTGACCAGGGCCTCTCTGGCCAGCAACGACGCTCTATCCTGAGAGGCCCCGACCAGAAATGTCCGATAAGTCAGCACATCACCTTGGGCGGACACCGCAACCAGGTAGCCGCGTCCATCCGCAAGCGACGCGTACAGTGTGCCCGCCTGCCCGTCCTGCTGTGCCGGCGTGTGGTCCGCCAAATACCGCGACAGGCAGCAGACGTCGGGGTCGATCGACACCGGGTCAATGCGATGACCCTGGAGGGACTCGATGATCTCCGTCAGGGTGGATCGAGGGGCCGTGAAGACGTCGAGGTTGGCCCCTTCCTCATTGCACGAAGCGATTCGGAACGAGACCGCCTGGTCCGTAATGTCCGTGGCCAGCGCCTCCTCCGTGTCGAAACGCACGGTGGCTGCCACCCTCTTGGGGTCGCTGAACTCGCTGTGGACCGCGTGCTGCATGACGGCGGCGCAGTCGAGGGCAACCGCCGCTTCTACGAAGCGAACCTTGCGTTCGTCACAGGCGCGAGCGACCCGATCGTATAGGACCTTCGGGGCGGATTCGTTCGCTTCTACCCGGACCGAGAAGCAATCGAGGAGCTTGCGCTCGCGGCCCTGACAGGCAAGGCATACGACCGTGGCCCGGTCTTGTCTGAGGTAGATTCCCAACTGCTGTCCAGATTGCACGATTCATGCTCTCCAAAAGATGGCACGAGCGCCATTGCTCTTTCGACCAAAGCCACACGGGCATTCAGTAATTGACGGTCAGTCACAGACCACCGCGATCTGCTGGACCTTGTTGCCCTCCTTCGTCACGGCGGCGAGTGCGGTGGCCCGGGCCGCTCCGCTGACGGCTGTCACCCGGATGGTGAAGACCGTGCTGGACGTGACGAGGAAGTCCCGGCAATCCTCGATGGAATCGGAGAACGCCAGGCTCGCCTGCTTGATCTCATTGACGTCCGTCACCGGCTTGATCTTCCGCTGTCGGATGATCGCCTCCGCGATCCTGGGGGCGTTGGCGACGCTGCCGAACGTCATCGCCGCCTCCAGGACGTGCCGGGGAGCGGAATTGACGTTGACGTGCCGTGTGCCCCACAGGCCGAGATACTTCATCGCGGATTCCTGGCGGCTGTCGCTCTCGATGCTCGGCCGGCTCAACAGCGCCGCGTTCAACATCGAACTGTGGAACAGACGCGAGAATTCGCTGTTCTGGGTGCGGATCTGCTCCTGCGCGGTAATGGTCTTCTTGCCCACTGTCCGACGGGCGACCGCGTTGGCGGCGGGGGTTGTCCGACTGGTCCGAGCTCCCGGCCTGGTCACTGTGGCAGTCGTCGGCTGAGCCTTTGCCTCCGTGTCCACCGTTTCTGTCTTGAATTCCATCTTGAACGGCTTCGTCTTGCCAATCACCTTCAGATCCTCGGTCAGATCCTCAATTTCCTTGTTCGAGTACCCCATCCATTCGCAGAGGCCCGTCCAGCCGGCGCCGGCCCTGTCCCGGAGCTTCTCGTCGGTCAGCAGGGTCCATCCCAACGGGTACTTGGCGTTCTCGTCCTCGACGGCGATCACCACCTTCGCCGACCCGATCTCCAGCTTGATCGGCTCGGTCACCAGCGGCCAGGGCGGCCCATACGGGCCGGGGATTTCCACGTTGGCGACACGGGAGGAGTACGATCTCCTTCCGTCCTCGTCGCTCCCACCATTCGACCGGGCGACATTGGCGTCGGCCGACCTCTGGCTCGCCAGATACTCGCTCATCTGGGCGAGCAGCTTCTGGTACTCCACCTCGCTGAGGGCGAAGAGGTCGGAGAAGTCCGGCTCGTTCGGCCGACTGATCAACTCGAACTCCAATTCGCCCACGGACGCCAGGGCGTACTTCATGCCGGAGACGCAGGCATGGCGCGCGATGCCGTAGTCAATGACATACTGATCCCGATGCCGACGGGCAGCCACCTGAACGCTCAGGGTGTACCCCAGCGTCGACATGATCACGAGGATCACCAGCGTGATCAGCAGAATCATGCCGGCATGGTTCCGCGAGCTATCTGCGTCTCGTCTGTGTGGGTGTCCGTTCATTGGTCACCGGTCCTCGGATTGATTGTGTCGCGGTTGTTCCAGTCCTGGTCTCGTCCTTCGTTGGCGATCGCGTCTCGGCCGTCGGTTCGTTCGAATCGACCTGGTTCGGGTCCTCGGAGGAGTTCATGGCGAACTTGATCTTCCGCATCGCGTTGACGACGAAAGTCCGGCTGATCTTCTCCTCGTCCGGGACTTCCCAGGTCCCGCGGGCGGTCTGGTAGGGTTCCGCGAATGAGATCGTGATCTTCACGCCGGCCGGAGCCGCCGACAGTGGCCATGTATCGAGCAGCTCCTCGCCTTTGCAGGCCTGTATGCGGAAGAAGGTCGCGCCGCGACAGACCGGCACGAAAGGAACGTTCCTTTCCCAGTCCTCTCGTTGATCCTCGAGCAGCTTGTCTTCCTGGCCCGCCCCCTCCCGACTGCGGTAGAGGATCAGGCCGGGGGTGACACTCTCGCTATCGTATGCAGCCCGCCAGGTGATCTCCTCCAGAACCTGCTCCTTGTTGTCCTTGTCGTGGTACACGCGGCGGAGCACCAGTTCCGCCCGGGCGAAGCCGTTGTCCGGCCCGTTGCGAATCTGGACGAACACGTCATCCGCTCCGAAGGTCCGGTCCACGTCGTCGGCAATGAGCTGGAGGACTTCCGACACCAGTGCAGGGCCCTCGATCTTCGCCAGCACGGCGCCGGCCGTCTGATTCGCGCGCCCGTAGATGCCCAGGATCACCGCGAGGATCATCCCGCCGATGACCACGGTCACGACCATCTCGCCGAGGGAGAAGCCTCGCAGACGCATACCCCGCCGGACGACGCTGCGAACTCCCAGACAGGGAGGGGTCGGCCCGTTCTGGCGAGCAAGAATCTCCGGTTTCGATTTCACGCGACGTTCTCCTTCACCCGGCGATACGACGCCGGTCTACTTCTGCCTCTGCCTGAGCAGTTCCACAACCTCGCCTATGTCCATCTTCTGCAATTCTTCGTACGACAGGCCGGTCAGCGGGTCGGCGCCGGAGCCCTGCGATTCGCTGTCGGCGTCGTCCAATCCCCTCTGCATCGTTCTCATCGCCATAGCGAGTTCCTCGATGGATAGCACCTGCTTGGCCTTCTCCTCGTTGCTGGGATCGCCTTGGCCCTTCACGAACACGTCGAGGTTGTACTTGATGAACCGGCCGTCCCCCGTCAACACCAGTCCGTTCTCGACCCATTGATCGATCGTGTCGGAATCGACGCCGGCATAGTCCGCAGCGTCCTTGGCGGACGGAAGGACCTGCTCGACTTCCAGTCGCTCCAGTTCCTCGGCATCGATGAGCTGGCCGGCTTGCTGTTCCGTCAGTTTCGCGATCCAGTGAGCCAGCTCGACCTTCTGCGACTGGCCCTTGGAGTCCGTGTACTCGGCCGAACAGACTGCACGGAGCCACATCTGCCCGCCGATGGGCTCGGGGAACGCCTCGATCACCGTCTGCCAGGAGACATCCGCGTACTTCTCGCTGGCGCCATACTCGATCGTCTCCTCGACGGAGTCCCGGACGAGCACCGCCTCCAGATTCTCGCGGGCCAACTCGAAGGCTTCCCGGCGCAGAGCGGAATCCGCGGCCGAGCCCACGCAGCGGTCGATCACGAGCAACACGCTCGAACTGACCAGTCCCAGGATGGCCAGGGCCGTCATGACCTCCAGGAGGGTGAACCCGCCGACCCGTGTCGGCACGAGGCTGCGTGAGAATCGCTCGCGTTCCAGGACATCCGTGCCTTTGTCGTTCTGAGCGGAGCCAAGGATCCGCACATCGGAGGAGAACAACGAATTGCACCGCCATCGCGTCCGCTGTTCGCAGGCCGGATGCTTCACTTCGTTCAGCATGTCAGACAGGGGCGCAGTCGTGGTCTCAGGCGGATGCAAGTCCGCCGGCTTGATGACCACCATGTTGTTCTTCTCGTCGTTCATGCGTGCGCGTCCAGAACCCAAAGACCGAGACTTCCCGTCAGAATGGGACTTCGTTCTTCCCTTTTGGCTTCATCAGGGCCGGGTCCCCTTCGACCAGTCGGATGATGGGGGTCAGCCGATTGACAAGCACGGCGTAGGGCTGTTCGCCCTCGTCCAGGAACACGATCTTGCCGCCGTAGGTCCACCCTGCGCGTCCGATCCGGAACTTCGCCCGGTCGGCGTTCGTGTAGTCCCCGTCGTCGAATGCGACATACGACAGTCGGCAGTTGCTCCCGAAGAAGCCCTGGGTGATGATCTCCTCTTCCAGGACCTCGGACAGATCGGATGTGGTGATCTCGCGCAGCAGGTAGCTCTGCTCCGTCGGGTCCAGAATCACTTCATATCGGCGACCGTTTTCAGCGGCTGCGGACGCGGCCATCTGCATCGTGGAGACGAAGCCCTGCACCTGAGATCGGAAACTCTGACGGCGAAGCACGCCGAACAGATTTGTCTGAACCAGCAGGATCAGCAGGCCCAGAATCGACAAGACAACGATCAGTTCAACGAGCGTGAACGCCGCGGCGTGCGGCCGTCGCCGTGCACCTGCTCCTTGCGAGGAGGCAGCTCGATCACGAGGCATCGGTGCTGTACAGATCCGCGTCATTGCCTTCGCCGCCCTCCTGGCCGTCGGCCCCGAGGCTCTTGATCACAAACGCTTTGCCGGATTCGGGGTTCAGCTCGAAGATGAAGTCCCGACCCCAGCCGTCCTTCGGAATGTCGGTCGTCTCGAGGTATCCGCCGGTCTGCCAGACCGTGACGTCCGTCGGCTGTTGGATCAGGACGGTCAATCCTTCATCCTCGCCGGGCCAGCGCCCGCTGTCCATGTGGAAACTGTTCACTGCGGTGTGCAGGAGTTTCAGATTGGCTTTCGTGGTCGTCACCTTCGCCCGGTCGACTTGGCCGACGAAGTTCTTCACTACCACCGCGGCCAGCAGGCCGAGGATGATCAGCACGGCCATCAACTCGACCATCGTGAAACCGCGTCTACTCCGTCTGTTCCTATTCTCCTTCATAGTCCTTCAACTCCCAAGAATGCTTACAGTTGTACTGCCGAGATTCGCAAGATGGGCAGAATCGTTGCATAGGCGATCACTCCAATGACCGCCGCCATGATGATGATGATAAGCGGTTCGACCGCGGCGCTCAACCGCTCGATGACGATGTCCGTCGACGATTCGAGGTTCTCACTGATGTTCTTGAGCATGATCTCCAGCTCGCCGCTCTTTTCCCCGACGGCGACCATGTGGGCGATGGCCGGATCGATCACGCCGCTCTCGCGAAGCGGGGTCGCGATGTCGGCGCCCGCCAGGATTCGCTCTCGCGACTGCTGGATCGCCCGCTTCATGAGACTGTTGCCCGTCGTCTCGGCGACCACGCGGAGCGACTCGGCCATCGCCAGGCCCGACCCGATGAGCGTCGAGAGCGTCGACGCGAACCGCGCCACCACGCGCTGACGGATGAGCGGCCCGAAGACCGGAAGGGAGAGCAGGAATCGATCCCGCAGGTACGCGCCGCGGTCGGTCCGGAAGAACCGCTTGGCCAGAGCGGCGACCACGACGATGGCCCCGATCAGGACCAGGACCCGCCAGCTCGTCAGGATATGGCTGAAATTCATCATTTGCTGCGTGACCCACGGAAGCTCCTGGCCCGCCTGGATAATCTGCTTGCCGATGGGCGGAATGACCTTCGTCGTGAGGATCACAATGGCCGCCAGACAGAAGAACACCAGGACGATGGGGTAGATCATCGCGGTGAGCACTTTGGACTCCACCCGCTGGCGCTTCTCCATGAAACCGGCGATGGTCTTGAGGCTCTCGCCCAGGGTGCCGGTGACTTCGCCGACGCGAACCATGGCCACGAAGATCACGTCGAAGTAGTCCTCGTAGTCCTTCAGGGCGTCGGTGAACGATTCGCCGGTCACGACCCGGTCGCGGATCTCCGTCAGGGCGGTCTTGAACCGCTGGTCCGGGCTCTGAAGCGTCAGGACCGACAGGGCCTCCGTCAGCTTGATCCCGGAATTCAACAGGGTGGAGAGTTGCTTCGTGAAGTCGATGAGCAGCGACTTGCTCGGCCGACGAAACGCCGAGAACAAGGCGCGTTGGCTCTCGACCGCACTGGTCACCTCGGTGACGGCGGAGGGATGCACATTCCTCGCCCGCAACTGCTTGCGAGCGGCAAATGGGCTCTCGGCGTTGATCGTGCCCTTGACCTTTCGCCCGTTGCCCGCGATCGCTGTGTACTCATACCTCGGCATAAAGCCATCCGTAGTTCCGAGTCACTACTTGCCGGTTTCTGGAAAATGGAGAGTCAGGCCTATTTCCCAAAACCCATTCATTATACGTCCGCCTGCGTCACACGGAGCACCTCGCCGACCGTGGTGACTCCGGCGAGCACCTTGCGGGCCCCGTCCATACGCAGCGTCTGCATCCCCGCCTCCAGAGCGACCTTCTTGATCGTGCCGGCGGTTTCCTGACGGTAGATTAACTCCTGGATCTTATCGCTGATGAGCATGACTTCATAGATGCCGGTTCGCCCGCGATAGCCGGTTTTGAAGCACCGCTCGCACCCCTCGCCGACGTAGAACTGGGCGTCGCGACACTCGCTCAGGCCCAGTTCACCGAGCTGCTGAGCGGTCGGTTGGGCCGGGCGTCGGCAATCCGGGCAGATTCTCCGCACGAGACGCTGGGCTACGATCGCAATCAGCGAGGAGCTGACCAGGTACGGCTCGACGCCCAGGTCCAGCAATCGGCTGATCGCGCCGGCCGCATCGTTCGTGTGCAGCGTGCTGAACACCAGGTGTCCGGTCAGCGACGACTGGATCGCCATGCGGGCCGTCTCGACGTCGCGGACCTCGCCCACCATGATGACGTCGGGGTCCTGGCGAAGCACGTGACGCAGGGAGGTCGCAAAGGTCATGCCCTTCTTGCTGGCCACCTGGATCTGGCTGATCCCTTCGAGCTGGTACTCGATGGGGTCTTCGATGGTAATGACGTTCTTCTCCGCGGAGTTGATCCGGTTCAGGTACGCATAGAGGCTGGTGCTCTTGCCGCTGCCGGTGGGCCCGGTGACGAAAATGACGCCGTGGGCGCGGTTCAACAGAGAGTCGAGCTTCTTGAGGTCGTCGGGCCACAGGCCCAGTTCGTCCAGGCCGTAGACGCCGGAACTCTTGTCGAGGATACGCAGCACGCACCGCTCGCCGAAGCTGGTCGGGACGGTGCTCACGCGAAGATCCACCTCGCGCTGGCCCAGGCGGACGGTCGAACGCCCGTCCTGCGGCATCCTCCGCTCGGCGATGTCCATGCCCGCCATGACCTTGATACGCGAGATGATCAGCGGCAGAACGTTGCGATTGAGACTCAGCATGTCGTACAGGATGCCGTCCACGCGGTAGCGGATCTGGATCTTGGCCTCGTAGGGATGGACGTGGATGTCGCTGGCCCGCATCTGGAGGGCGCGGAACAGGATATCGTTCACCAAACGGATCACCGGCGGGCGGTTCACCACGTCGAGCAGGTCGTCCGAGGCGGAGACCTCGTCGACCAACTGGTCGAGGTTCTGGGAGTCCAGCTCCTCGGCCACCTCCTCGATCACCGTGCTGCGCTGCTGATAGGCCGTATCGATGACCGCGGTGATGGTCGCCCGCGTGGACAGCGCCGGCCTGACCGGCAGGCGCGTCAGCTTCGAGACGTTGTCCAGGGCATTCGTGTCCAGCGGCCGAGAGAGCACGACGGTCAGCTCGCCGTTGTCCTGCTCGGAGCGGACGCCGATCAAATGATGGTGCTGCGCGTACGTCGCCGGGACGTTCTGGATGAACTCCGGCGGCACCTGCTGGTCCGATATCTCGGACAGATAGTCCCACTGGAGCGCCTCGGCGAACAGCCTCAGGACCATGTCCTCCGTGTAGTACGGGCACGTGAGCAGGACCTCGTCCAACCGGCCATAGCCCTTGTTCTCGTCGAGGTAGCGGGTCAGTTGCTCGGCATCGAGCAGCCCCGTTCGTTTTGCCGTCTGTACGAGCAAGTCCTTCATACGTTCGTCAGGTCCATCAAGAGGCGGTTTCCATTCATCACTGCACGTCGAGCACCTTCGGCGGATCCACCGGGCTTGGCTTCACACCCGGCCAATCCTGGTACCCGTGGAACTCCATCTCCTGTTTCTCAAAAGCCATTCGGTGCTTATCGGATATTTCCGTCAAGCCCTTCATCCCGTGCCCGATCCCTGCTTCCGGACGAATGATCTCGGCCTTGACGAACACGTACAGTCTGCTCTGGCTGCCCGAGTTGTTGATGCTGCGGAACAGGCCGCCGATGAGGGGAATGTCCCCGAGGATCGGCACTTTACCGCCGCCCTTGGTCTGGTTCAATTTGACCATGCCGCCGAGGATGATCGTGCTGCCGTCGGGCACGGTCACGTTTGTCAGGATCTCACTGGAGGTGGTGTCCGGCGGGACCTCGGAGCTTGCCATTTCGCGGAAGTCTGTGCGGTTCAGCAGGATGTTCAGGCCTAGCATGTCTCCTTCGCTGATGTGCGGCGTGATGGTCAGCTCGACTCCCGCCTCATAGTCCTGATAGTTGGTCGACGTCTGCACCAACTGGCTCCCCTCGGAGGGCAGGGAACTCGACGTGATCTTGACGTAGGTCTTCTCTTTCGTGTTGATCGTGCCTTGCTGGTTGTCGTTGACCAGAATCTTCGGCTTGGCCAGCACCCGTCCGTAGTTCTTCGACTCCATCGCACGCAGCAGAGCGTTGATATGACTGTCGCCGTAGAAGCCGGTGAAGGTCCCGCTGTCGGACTGCATCTCGGTGAAACGCCCTTTCGTGGGCTGCGCCGACGTGAGAGCGTCAATGATCCCGGAGGTGTTCGCCAGCCCCGGCACGCTCTGCACAACGTTCAGATCGTAGACGAACTCATCGGTCTTGCTGACCTCCACGAGCGTCACGTCGATCAGCACCTGCGGCCGGCGCTTGTCCAACTGCTTGACCAGGGTCTGAATCCACTCCTGGTTCTTCTTGCTCGCGTACACGATCAGCGAGTACGTATTCGGATCGGGGACGATCGCGATTTCTTCCTGCCGCTTCGTGACCACCTTCTCGATCTTGCCGTCCTTGTCCCGCGTCTGCTCCGTCGATTCCTCGATCAGAGACTGGAGGATCTCCGCCAAGTGATCCGGCGACGAGTTCTCCAGCGGGTAGATCTTGTATGGGATTTCCTCGAGATCCATTTCGCTATCGACGTAGCTGATGATGGAGGCGATCTTCGCGTGTTGCTCGGGAGTACCGTTGACCAGGAGCGAGTTGTTCGATTCGACCACGACCACCTGCGGTTCGCTCACGAGCCCTTCCTCCGTCAGTTCGGTGCCCGTCATTGCAGCGGGTTCGGCGCCTGCGGCCTGCTGCTGTGTCCTGGCCTGGGCCGCGGTCTGGCCCGTGATCCGCGAGGAACTCTGCGACGACCGCATGGAAGCGGACGTCTCAGGTATCTTGCGAATGATGCCCAGCTCCTGGAGTTTCCGGGCCACCTCCTCGGCGTCCACGTGCTTGATCCGATAGAGCTGCAGAGCCTGCAAGTCCTGCTGCGCAATATCCAGGGCATCGACAAGTTCCTCGACCGTCGTCAACTGCTCGTCCTCGCCGATCATGAGGATGCGGTTGGTCCGTTCGTCGGCATCGAGGTACACGCCGGGCTTGGGTGCCTGACCGGTCTGGCCCCGGCTCGCGGCCTGGGCGCGGGCGGCCGTCTGCGCTGCTCGGATCTGGGCCAGTCGCGTGCGGTAGGCCACGTCGGATTCGCCCGGCTGCTTGGCCGGCGTCGGCATATCGGCCGCGTCCGACGAAGTCCCGATGGTGACTGACACGTTCTCCAGTTGCTCGGCCAAAGCCTTCACCTTGTCCGCCAGCGTCTTGGCCATCGTGTAGCGGAGCTGGCGATAGCGGAACCTCCTCGGCACGCCGGGCTGATCCACCAGATCGAGCAAATCCTCGATCCTCGTCATACGATGGGCGTAGGCGGTGACGATCAGTTTCTTGCTCTCCGTCACCGGTATGATGCTGATCGCCAGGTCCATACCCTCGATCAGATTCTTGGCGCTGTCGCTGTCGATGTGCTTGAGTTTGAAAACCTGTTGGACGACGGCGTTGCCCAGTTGGGCCGACGTCCCGGCGGTCGTCACCAGCTCGGGATCCAGCCTCTTGGCGTCTATCTTCGGCATCACCCTCACGATGTTGCCCTTGTGTCGGGTCATGACGAGGTCTTTGTCCTGCAAGGCCGCTTCGAGCAACAGGTACAGGTCCTTCTTCTTCATCTGTCCTTTGAGCCCGCCGTTGAGCTTGAGGGTGACCTCTCCGCTCACCTTGGCGGGATCGTACAAATAGCTGAGATTCAGATGCTTGCCCGCCAGGTCCAACAGATCAATCACCGGCAGCTTCTCCGGCAGGGTCAGATGGAGTATCTCCTCCCCGTCAGCCGCCTCGGCGGACGCACGCGTCGACGTCTCCGACCACGTCGGAGGCGCGATCTGCGTGGTGACTTTCGATGCATTCATCGGCTGCGACAACGATTTCGGCTCGATCTTCGGCTCCGTAATGCGATCCGTGCCGGACGGGACCGCGTCCTCCACCGGGAGACTGTTCCCATCGACGACGGGCTCCGCTGCCGCCGGCTCGCCTGCCGACTCATCCTCGGAAGGCTCGGAGGAATCCTCCGACAACGTGTTCGCATCCGGCGGCGCGCCGACCTGCGAAAGACCGTCGGGAATAGGCGGTTCCGTCTCGTTCGGATCCGCAACAGGGGAAGTCGCGAGCGATGTCCGACCTGCTTGTCCGTTCGCGCGGCGCAGCGCTTCGATGGCATTCGCCTGCCGGCGCATTTCTTCCAGCTTCTCCTGGATCTGCTTGGCATTCATGGGTTGCCGCGACGTGGCCGCGACGGCTCCATCCGACGGCACTTGGGCCAGGCTTTCGGGCCGCCCGTCCACCATCGATTCCAGCATGGCCGTGGACAGGACGGTCTCGACGCGCGGGGAAACGACAGTGTTCGCGACGGCTTTACGCTGGGTGAGCACCGCCGGCCCCAGCTCCAGGGCGACGCGAACGTCCTGGAACTGCATCACCGGAGCGACGATCACGACGTTTCCGTTGTGGACATCGATGATAGCCCTCATCTTGCTCTTGTCTCGCGGCGGATTGGCGAAGGTCCCAATGCAGATGCCGCCGACCGCCTGCGCGATTGTGCTATTGGACGCCATCGCAGGCCAGGCGGGTCCGACCTCTCGCACCTCGAACTCGGTCCGCGTATCCACCAGATCCAGGACGGCCAGAGCCTTCTGCATTTCGCCTTCACTGCCCGTCAGGAGCAGGGTATGGGTGTCCGGAAGTCGGGAGACCGTTGTGCCGATCCGCAGTCGGGCCAGGAAGTCGCGGCCTCGCTCCGGCGTGATGTTGTTCACAGTCACGGGAACGATCTTGTGATGCGATGCGTTGGGGACGGCGCCGTCCTGGGCGAACAGAGACCCGGCGGACAGCAGCAGAACACCCAGCACAATCGCAACACGCCAGGGACGTGGTTCCTTTGGGAGGGCATGTCTTTCCATCGTTTCGTACCTCGTATCCAAGTGACCCCTGCTCCATTTACTTCGACAACTGCACACGGCAATACTTCAATGGATGGGATTGCCGGAGCCTCTGTACGGCGGGAACAGGTACTATGCCCGCGGAGTAGACAAGGCGAGACTACGGCACCATCTGATTAGTCAGACAGAATTGACGGGGAAAAGTTCCCGCTATGCCCACAAAAAACGCGACTGCCAGTATTGGCGAACCCGGCGGGCACGCGGGCCGTAGTCATTGCAGGGCTGTTGCGTTCTGTGACGCCTGTAGTCGAGAGGATGATCCCGTCCTATAATCCCAGAGGCAGGCTGTAACCCCTGCCATTCGCTCGGACGCAGAGGGCGGACACCTTCTGAGCAGTCCGTAGACAACGTCCGCCATCGATATCCCGTGCACCAGGGGGCTTGAAGCGAAACGCAGCGTCCGAGGTAGTCTCTAGTCCCTCGGCGGCCGAGCGGTGTTCAGCTTCCTGATGAACTCCTGTGTCGGCGGCTCGGGTCCTCGCTCTTTCTCATGGGTCGTCTCGCCACTGAGGTTCTCCAGATTCCTGGCTTCTTCCGGACTGACGCGAGAGGACTTGAATTCGGAAATCAGCCTCTCGACCGCCGCAGCCCGATTTGCGTCGGCGCCGGCGCCCTCCCCAGGGACGCCACGCAACTTCTTCAAGCTGCTTGCCAGGTCGCCCAACGCCCCCTGCTCACTCGGAGTCAGACGGGCACCGCCGCGGGTCATCGTTGGAACTGCACGATTGGGCATTCGCGGCCGGCTCGGCGGGGCATCGACAGCCCTCACCTCGATGGGCTCCCCTGTCGCCGCGGCATCGCTTGTGGAGACCTCCCCATCCGCTTCGAGGAGGCTGACCCGATCGGGAACGACCTCAACGAACAGTACCGTGTCGCGACGTCCATCGGAACAAACGATAGAGTCCTCGCGGATTTCCTTGATGACGTCGTGCCCAACCTCGCTGCCGCACTCGATCCACTGGCAGGTGTTGTCCACGAAACGGACGTATGCGAGGGAAGAACCGGGATTCGAGGGCGAATAGGACGTTCCCAGGAGAGTGAACTTCTGCGAGCTGGCTGGAGGCGACTTGGCTGTTGTCGTGCCGCGGCCTGTCGGGGGCGTCTTCGGGGCCTCCGCCACGACCGGAGCCGGCGGGTCGATAATATCCTTGAAGGATTCCGCCTGCTTCACGAGCGGCGGGGTCGTGTCTGCACCGACGGGGTCATCGCCGGTGTGCTGGCTCTGGAACCGGTCTACGGCTCCAGGCGCCGTGATGATCTTGTCGATCTTCTTGTTGCGGCTGTCATCCAGTCGAATCAAGGAGACCGGCCCGAGGAGCGAAGCGAGAATCACCCCTGCGAACGCCACTGCCGCCACCCCGGTTATGCGCAATGTCTGAATCATAAAGACACTCCTTGCTCAGTCTTTGACATTGCCGGCGGCAGCAGGTTCCCTCCAATGCACAATTTTTTGCATGTACTCGTCTTCGTGTCCGGCGTAGCCGGTGCTCTTCTCCGGCGTGTGGCAGTCCAGACAGGTCCGTTGCGGCGGCCTCGTGACCTTGACGCCGTTTGTCCGGGCGTGCTCGGAGCCCGGCCCATGACAAGCCTCGCATCCGACGTCCTTCAGGTGCAGTGTCTTCTCCTCGGAGACGTAGCCGCCTTCATACTCCAAGCCGACCACATGACAGATCACACACTCGGGATCGCGATCCGAACCCACCTTCTTGAGCACGCTCAAGGCGCCGGCATGGGCCTTTCCGCTCCATTCATCGTACTCGTACTCATGGCACCGTCGGCAATCCTCCGACCCTGTAAATGCCAGGCCGTCAGGCAGGGGAACGCGCGGGTACGTCGCCAGAAGGCCCGCCTCGCCAACCAACTCCTGGTATTGCCGGTACAGTCGAGTGAGAGCCGGATCGTCCGGAAGATCCGCGGCAACGGGGATCGCGTCGAATCGCAGGACCGGTTCCGCCCGGCTCGCGCCAACCGCGACCTGCAACCGGCAGATATGCCGCCCATACCGGCCCACCGTAACGACAAGGGGCTTCGCTCCCTCGTCGCTCAACACGTGTGGTTCATCCGCATGCGACGGGCAGATGACACAGTCGATTCCCCGGACCGCAGCCAGGATTTCCGTAAGTGAGTTGCTGTCGCAGTCGCGGAGGATCAGGATGTCAAGGGTCGAGGGCGTGTCGGCGCCGTCCAGCAGCGCGGCAGCCTGTTCCGGCGGCGCGACGCGGGGGTCGAACAGGGCAACTCGAACATCGACTCCCGGGTCCGCAAATCGCTTGCGGAACACGCTGGAGGCAACGTCGCCGTCCTTGAGAAGACCGAATGCCCCGGCCGAATCGAGAGACAGTCCCAGTTGCTCCGCGAGCGTCTGGTCCTGACTCGTCAGGCAGACCAGATCGTAGTCCAGCAGATCAAGTGCCTCGAACAAGATGCGGAACTTGATGAGATCCTGTTCCCCATCGTTGGCGGCCAGGTTGCCGGTGTCGATGACCAGCCGAGCGGGCGAAGGGAAGTCCTTGAAGATCGCGGGGCGCTTCTCCAGACCGCCGAGCTGGCCTCCGGAGCAGCCGCAGGGTCGCAGCGAGCCCAACTCGTTTCCGGTCAGGAAGACGGCCAGATCCCAATCCGGTTGTGCAGGCCCCCCAGGCCGAACCGGCTGGGAAGGGCACGACAGACACAGCAGAGCGCAAACACTTACTACAAAGAGAATTGCATTCCCTGTGCGCCTGGCTGAGCCATGTCTGTCACCGGAGATTCCGCGAGTATCCGACCACACTGTGATCTACTCCGCCGCATAGAACCCGCGGAACGGGACGGACAGCGTCTGCCCATCCTTGATCTTCACTTCGAGCATGTCTGCGACCGGACCTTTCTGGTCCCGCCGTTTGGCGGTGGCGGCCGAATTCTGCCCATCCCCCGAAGAGGCCGGGGCGCCCTGCTCGTCGCCGAGGACAGGCGGGGTGATCTCGATCCTCAGTTGGTAGCGGTTCCCCACTTTCTTCTTCTCCGCGAGCTTCATGTACCCCTTCTGAGACGAGACCGACTCGATTTCGAACTCGTTGCGATAGTTGCTCAAGATCCAGACATCTCGTTCCATGGGCCGTCCGGGACGGATGTTGAAGACCATCACGTGGGCCGGATTCACCGTGAACTCGGGCAGGACATCGTAGAGCACGCGGACATTGCCGCACTCCGGATGGGTCAGGTCGATGCTGACGACGCCCCGGACGTTGCGCTGGAGCTTCGTCATGTCCGCCTGGGGTTTGAGCACGAACTCCGTCGCTCGACTATTGGGATCGAATTGGGCCGAGATGGAATTGGCGGTGGCCTTGAAGCCGGCAATGGAGAACGACTTGCCGTCCAGGCTGCGAATCGTGATGGGACCGCAGCCGGCGTTCTCCTGGTTGAGGAACAACCTGAGGTTGGCGGGGTCCGTCTCGACTCGTCGTACCACGGACGCTTTGATCGTCAACGGCACGAGCTTGCGGTCGGGGTCATTGGTCTCCATGCGGATATCGCGCTTGAACGAAAGCGGGGTCGATCCGGTCACGTAGGTGAACTCCAGCGTCCCCTTTTCGCCCGGCGCGTACTCCTGGCCGTCTTTCACACCACGAATCGTGACTCCGCAGCAGCCATGGACCCTCACGATCCTCAGCGTACCCTGGCCGCTGTTGACGAAGGCGAACTCGCCGGACACCTTGCTGTCTGTCCCGATTTCACCAAGATCGAGGACGGGTTTCTCCACGGTGATCCTCGCCGACGTGGCGCCGTCGGTCGGCTCCGTCTCACCGGCGGCCGGCAGCGTCTGATCTGCCTGGGCAGCATCCGTCGCGGCTTGACCGGTGGCCGACGCGGCCTGGTCTGCCCGGACAATGTTCGGCTCGTTCTGAATCGCCGGGCCTTCGTCCTTCGCGACCTCGGCGTGGCACCCCATCAGAACGGCGGCCAACCCGCAGGTCAACACGAGCCGCGCAGCCAATCGCATCCCGCATCTGACGAGATCCCCCCGAATTGCATACTCCCTGCTCATCTACACACTCCCAAATCAGACCTCGACTCTGAATCGGTCTTTGGCGGTACCAGATCATTGTACCTCAGGGCATCTTCACAAGCAAGCGGCTCCCCGTCGGCCCGGATGCCCCCTGTGGGACTACTCAGCCGCGTAGAACCCTCGGAACGGGACGGACAACGTCTCCCCGTCCTTGATCTTCACTTCGAGGACATCCGACACCAGTGTGTTCGCCGCAGCTTGCTGGGTCGCGGCTGCGGCATTCTGCCCGTCGCCTGAAGGAGCAGCGACCGTCCCGCTGCCGACCCGCGCAGGGGGGGTGATCTCGATCGTCAACTGGTGCCGCTCCCCCACCTTTTTTCTCTCGATGAGCTTGATGTAGCCCTTCGGGGACGACACCGACTCGATATCGAACTCGTTGCTGTAGTTGCCCAAGACCCATACGTCCTGGCGGATGGGCTGCTCAGGGCGCACGCTCAGGAGCATGATCTGGGCCGGCGTGATCGTGAACTCCGGCAGGACGTCGTAGAACACGCGGACATTGCCGCACTCCGGATGGGTCAGATCGATGCTGACGAGGCCCCGGGGATTGGATCGGAGCTTCTCCAGGTCCACCTTCGGCTTGAGCACAAACTCGGCGGCCCGGACGTTGGAGTCGAATGGCGCCGAGACGCAATCCGCGGTGGATTTGAAGGCGGTGATGGAGAACGGCTTGCCATCCAGACTGCGGACCGTAATATCGCTGCAAGCGGCGTTCTCTTGTCTGAGGAACAGGCGGAGCCGCTCCGGATTCGCCTCCGCCCGCTGGACGACGGAGGCCTTGATCTTTAGCGACACGAACTTCTGGTCCGGGTCGTTCGTCTCCATCCGAACCTCTTTCACCGACAACGATTCCGGCGATGAAGGAGTGTTCCAGGTAAACTCCAGCACGCCGCGCTTTCGCGGCTTGTACTCCTGACCGTCCTCCACGCCGCGAACGGTAACCCCGCAACAGCTATGGACTCTCACGATCTTGAGCCGGGCTTTCCCGCTGCTGACGAAGGTGAACTTGCCGGACAGCTTCTTGCTCGTGCCGACTTCGCCCAGATCGACAACGGGGTTCTCGAGCGTGATCTTTGCCTCCCGGCCTTGAGGAGCCGGTTCCGCCCGGACGGCCTCCTGCCCTGGCTGAACCGCCGCAGTTTCCTTCTTCGAGGCCTCACCCTGGCAGCCCATCAAAGACGCGGCCAGCACGCAGGGCAGAAGGAACCGCAGATTCGACCGCAAATACGCAATTCCCCATCGGGTTGAGGTCTCCCCAATCGTGTATCTTCCACTCATCTATGCACTCCCAAATGCGAATTTGATTCAGAATCCGTCTTTGGCGGGTCTTGGTTCATTGTACCGTAGGGTATTTCGGCAAGCAACAAGTGCGACATCAGGACTAGAAAAGGCCCGGAAGCGAAAAATTCCTGTTGAAATCCCGTCTCGGGACGATAAAATTCATGGTTTCGAGATTGTTTGGGAGTCATAGGTATGAAGGATAAGATCCACCCGAAGTACAACAAGGTCATGGTTCGCTGCGGCTGCGGCAATACGTTCGAGACGCGGAGCACCGCCGAGGAGATCCACGCGGAAATCTGCTCGATGTGCCACCCGTTCTACACGGGCAAGCAGAGGTTCATGGACACGGCCGGCCGCATCGAGCGGTTCCAGAAGAAGTACGGCACCTCGTACATGAAGAAGGCCAAGGAAGAACAGCAGTAGCTGCGTCCCGTCGTCGATCGGGCTCCTGCTCCCGCAACCACGGTGACGGGGGCTTTCGTTATGCTGGAACGACTCAGGCAAAGCCGCCAGGGTGCGCCCGTTACGGCTGATTCCGCCTTCGCGTGGTATTCATGGGCAACGAACACGATCACCTGTTGACTCTGCTCGACGAGATGGAGGCGAGATACGAGCAGATCGAGCAGCAGATCTCCGATCCGGCGATTGCCAAGGAGCCGGTCAGGCTCATTGCGCTCTCCAAGGAGCGAGGCAAGATCCGTCCTATCGTTCTGAAGTACCGCGAGTACAGGAAGGCCGACGAGGACGCCCAGGGCGCTCGCCAGATCGCTGAGGATGGAAACACCGACCCGGATCTTCGCACCATGGCCGAGGAGGAGATGGCGCAACTCGCGGCCCGCAAGGACCGCCTGATCGAGGAGATCGAGAACACCCTGGTCATGGCGGACGACCAGCAGATCGGTTCGGTCATCATGGAAATCCGCGCCGGCACCGGCGGCGAGGAAGCCGCCCTGTTCGCGAGGGACCTGTACGAGATGTACTGCCGGTATGCAGCGGACCGTCACTGGCGGGTCGAGCAGCTCGACTTCAGCCCGTCGGAGAAAGGCGGCCTCCGCGAGATCATCTTCAACATCAAGGGCGAAGGCGTGTGGGCCGAGCTGGGCTATGAGGGCGGCGGGCATCGCGTCCAACGAGTGCCCGAAACGGAGGCCCAGGGTCGCATCCACACGTCGGCCGCCACGGTGGCCGTGCTGCCCGAGCCGGAGGAAGTCGATATCCAGATCAATCCCGCCGACGTGATCGAGAACGTCTGTCGGGCCGGCGGACCGGGCGGGCAGAACGTCAACAAGGTCAGCAGCGCCATCCGCCTGGAGCACATCCCGACCGGCATCACCGTCAACATGCGAGAAGAAGCCAGCCAGCACAAGAACCGTGCCAAGGCCTGGCGAATCCTCCGAAGCCGCGTCTACGAGCTCTACGAGGGCAAACGGCGGGCCGAGCGGGATTCGCAGCGCAAGACCATGATCGGCTCGGGCGACCGCTCCGAGAAGATCCGAACGTACAACTTCCCCCAGAACCGGGTCACGGACCATCGGATCGGCCTGTCGCTGTACAACCTCGACAAGATCATCGGGGGAGGCATGGGCGACCTCGTTGCGGCCCTCATGGAGCACGACCGACAGCAGCGACTGAAGAGCCTCCGCGTCTCGCCGCAAACGGGCGCCCCGGCGGCGAAATAGGCGGGCGGAGCGGGCTGGCATATGATCATCGTCGTCACAGGAATGGTGGGCCTCAACAAGAAGAGCTACCTGGAGGCCGTCTGCCGGTTCGCAGGCCGGAACGGCCAGCAGGTCGAGCTCCGCAGCGTCGGCGACATGATGTACGCGGAGGCGCCGGACGTGCCGCCGGGCAAGATCCTCGACATCTCCCTCAAGCGGCTCGACTCCCTCCGCCGCAGCGTGTTCAAGGACATCATCGCGGTCGCGACCGAGGTCCCGAACCTGATCGTCAACACCCACGCCACCTTCCGCTGGCGGCACGGACTGTTCCCCGCGGTGGACTTCGACCAGATGCGCCAGCTCAACGCGGACATGTACATCTGCCTGATCGACGGCGTCGTCGCCATGCACCTGCGCCTGCTCGAACAGCACGCGGTCGAGCACAGCCTCAAGGACCTTATCGTCTGGCGGGAGGAGGAGATCATCAGCACCGAGATGCTCTGCAAGGGCATCAACGACCAAGTGCCCTTCTACTGCCTGTCCCTCGGCGCGACGGAGCCGACCGTCGATACCTTCTACCGACTGGCGTTCCGTCGGGACATCAAGCGGGCCTACCTCAGTTTCCCCATGACCGCGGTGGCCCGGATCGAGAGCGTCACGCAGGAGATCGTCGAATTCCGCAGACGGATGAAGGAGTCGTTCATCTGTTTCGATCCGGGCGACCTCGAAGAGGCCCACCTGCCCACGGTCGCGCGGGCCGCCCAGGAGCAGGGCCTCAAGCAGGTCGAAGTCACGGCCTCAAACTGCAGTGCCCGCTTGGATGTGGATGAGGTCCTGCAGATCGAGCACGACATCAACAGCCAGATCTACGCCCGCGACTTCCTGTTGATCGACCAGGCGGACATGATCGTCAGTTTCGTACCCGCCCTGCCCGACGGTCGGGCCGCTATCTCCAGCGGCGTGGAACGCGAGCTCCAGCACGCCCACGAGGCCGCCAAGGAGGTCTACGTCATCTGGACCGCCCGCCAGCAGCACCCCTCCGTCTTCGTCACCCAGACCGCCAGCAAGGTCTTCTCCAGCGTGCCCGAAGCGATGGAGTTCCTCCAGAAGCGATGTGCTCGTTGACCTTTACTTGAGGTCCGACTTCTTCACATGGAGAAGTCGGTGGCCGAGCATATCGACCGCAGCCTGGGCCTGTTCCAGAACAATGTACCCGACGAGCGGTTCATAGACCCCATCCTCGGGCTCCATATCGAGAAAAAGAACCTCGCCGTAGATCGAGTCAAAGCCCTCCATCGCAATCTCGACCGGTCCGCAGACCTCGCCCTGGACCGTCTGTCGAGTTGCCGTCTCGCAGTCAATGTGTCGGACTGTCGGCAACTTCCCGAGGCGATCTTTCCAGGCTCGCGGCAGAACCATGTGTCCGGACCCGGTATCGACGAGAGCATCGCAAGTCAGAACATATCCTTCTTCGAGCAGGTTCCTGATTCTCACCTTGATGGATATGCGTCCCACGTTAGTCCTCGCCTGTTGCCTCTGCACACCACACCACATCATCAGCCGAAATCGCATCTGCCATTGCCCAATGCAGATCAGTGTACCGCACAGACGTGTCAACGGCAAGTGTCGGAGGATCAGAGCTTGCAAGAACACGGCGGTTGGCATATCATCGAATGTCTGAAAGAGGTACTCACTGGACCTATCGCGCTTCTGACGATGACTCCTGAATCACAGATGACAGCGACCGACGTGGCACGACGGATCGATCATACACTCCTGCGGGCGGAGACCACGCAGGTGGAGATTCTCCGCCTGTGCGAAGAGGCCGTAACGCATGGCTTTCACGCGGTGTGCGTGAATCCCCGATGGGTATCGGCCGCAGCGGATCGCCTACAGGGGAACGATGTTTCCATCGCGGCGGTCGTGAGTTTTCCGCTGGGCGCCGATACGACCAAGGTCAAGGTTGCTCAGGTGCAAGACGCGATCTACGCCGGCGCGGACGAGATCGACATGGTCGCAGACCTGGCGGCCATCATCGAGGGCGACGCGCAGTACCTGCTGCACCAGTTGATGTCTGTGCTCAGGGCGTGCCGGACGGTGCGTCCTGCCGTCCTGCTGAAGGTCATCATCGAATCGGCGGCCCTCACGACCGACCAGAAGGTTTTTGCCTGCCGGATTGCGGAACAAGCGGGCATCGATTTCCTCAAGACCAGCACGGGCTTCCACCCGGCGGGCGGGGCTACCGTCGAAGACGTTGTCCTGATGAAACAGACCGCTCCCAAGTGCAAGATCAAGGCTTCCGGCGGCATCAAGACCGCCGAACAGGCGATGGCGATGCTCCACGCAGGGGCCGACCGAATCGGGACCTCGTCGGGCATCGCGATCGTGGAGGGACTTCGAACCGATGGCGGAGCAATTCGTCAGTGAGCCCATCCAACCGGTGGCGGGAACGTTCAACACGACGGGAATGGCCCGCGGGGAGCCGGGGCTGCCCCAGCGATTCGTGTGGAGAGGTGTGGAATACACGGTCGCAGCGGTCCTGCAGGTCTGGAAGGAGGACGGCCCGTGCCGGCACGGCAGCGGTGAGATGTATCTCCGCAAGCACTGGTTCAAGATCGCGACCGAACAAGGCCCGCAGATGACGCTCTGCTTCGAGCGTCAGGCCAAATCGAAACGCCAGAACAAGCTCCGATGGTGGCTCTACACCATCGACCGAGAGCAACGACTTGTCTGACCGCAAACCTATCTCATGCAGGCTGCATTACCGCAGAATCCAGACCGGAGCAACACTGCGCGGGCTCAGCAGGGTCTTCTCGCGGCAACAGTACTGCTCTATTCTCGGCGCGAATTCGGCGGTCGCCGAGAGCGGCGGGTTCAGCTACTGGGCGGCCGAGCCGCGAGATATTCTCGAACTCGCCGCGGAACAAACAGACCCCTTCCGACAAATCGAGAATGCCTTGAGCCGATACAGGCTGGCAGATGCAGACGCGAATCTCGGGCGAATGGGCCTTCTGCCGTCGGGCATGTTCGCCGGCGGCTGGATCGGGTACTTCAGTTACGAGATGGGGCGATTCATCGAGCGCCTGCCCGAGCGGGCTCTGGACGATCTTCGGCTCCCGCTGATCCGCCTGTGCTTCTATGACCGGATCATCGCCTATGACCATCGCGACGACGCCTTCTGGATCGTGGCTCTCGAACTGCCCAACGATGCGGAGCGTCCGCAGGACAAGCTCGCTTCACTGGAACGCCGCCTGGGCGAATGCGGACAAGCTCGGATCGAGGAGTCGTCGCCTGTAGGTCTCGGCACCATGGACGATCTCACTCTCATGCAGATCCGTCGGAACATGTCCCGCCAGGAGTACCTCGACGCGGTGAACCGGGTCAAAAGGCACATTCGCGACGGAGACGTTTATCAGGTCAATCTGTCGCATCGGTTCCAGGTCCCCTTCGACGCGCGCCCCATCGACCTCTTCCGTTGGCAGAGCCGCCACAATCCCTGTGGCTGCGCCGCCTACATCGATGCAGACGGTTTCCAGATCGTCAGCACGTCCCCCGAGATGTTCGTCACGGTTCGCGACGGCAGGATCTGGACGAAACCGATCAAGGGGACCCGTCCCCGGATCGACGGCGACGACCCGAAGGCGTCGAGGCTCAACGCCCGGCGGTTCCATGACCTGCTGACCAGCGAGAAGGAACAGGCGGAGCTGAATATGATCATCGACCTCGAACGCAACGACGTGGCCAGGATCTGCAAGCCCGGCACACGCGAAGTGGTCCAGCCGAGGACGATCGAAACGTACCCGACCGTATACCATGCCGTCGCGACCATCGCGGGGCAGTTGCGCGACGACGTGGGCCTGACTGAAATCCTCAGGGCCATGTTCCCCGGCGGATCGATCACCGGCGCTCCCAAGATCCGCGCCATGGAGATCATCGAGCAGCTCGAGCCCACCGCCCGAGGCGTCTACACCGGCGCGATCGGGTTCGTCGGACTCGACGCCAGTGTGTGCTTGAACGTCGCCATCCGAACGATTATCATCACCCGCGGCAGTGCCTTTGTGCAGACCGGAGGCGGGATCGTCGCCGACTCCGATCCGCAGATGGAGTGGGAGGAGACACTGGTGAAGGCCAAGGCGCTGCTTGCGGGGATCCAGGCCGTGGGAGCAGGACGTGTTGTGCGTCAGATGTAGTGTGTCAGGCAGGTGGCAATGGCTCAGAAGGTGTTTTTGAACAATGAATTGGTCGATGCCGAGAAGGCTGCGATTTCGGTCGCCGATAGCGGTCTGTTGTATGGCGCCGGCCTGTTCGAGACGATGCGCAGCCGCAACGGGGTCGTCTTCCGCGTGGAGGACCACCTGGACCGCCTGCTCCTCAGCGCCGCGGCCCTGTCGATCGACCACCCGTTCGACAAGCCCCGCCTTCGGAGCGCCCTGGATCGGGTGCTGGAGGCCAACGACCTGAAGGACGCGCGTCTGCGGCTGACTCTGACGAACGGTCCTCTCGCCGAGTCCGAAGACCAGCGGAGGCCGACTCTGTTGATCACCGCTGCTGAGTTCCGGCCGTATCCGTCTGACTGCTACAAGACGGGCGTATTGGTCGTGCTCTGTCCGTTCCGCCAGAATCCGACGGACCCGACGAGCGGCCACAAGACGACCAACTACTACCCTCGCTTGCTCGCTTTGAATCGGGCCCATCGGCAACGTGCCGCGGAGGCCCTTTGGTTCACCACCGACGGCCGCCTGGCGGAAGGCTGCGTCAGCAATGTCTTCCTCGTGAAGGACTCCGCGCTGCACACGCCGTCGGTGCAGACGCCTGTGCTGCCGGGGATCGCCAGGAAGACCGTCTTGCAGGTCGCGAAGGAGCAATCGATTGAAACCGTCGAGAAGGACCTGTATATTGCCGACCTCCTCGGCGCCGACGAGGTCTTCCTGACGAACATCGTCATGGAGGTGCTGCCGGTGGCCCATATCGAGCAACACACGGTCGGCAACGGCAAGGTCGGGCCCGTCACGCAGAGGCTCCGCGAGAGCTTCGTGGTAGCCGTGGAACAGGAATGCGGGAGACAACCATGAAAGCGAAGGATATCGGAGCTGTGGTCGAGAAGATCGCCCCCCTGGGCCTGGCCCAGTCGTGGGACAACGTCGGACTGCTCATCGGCGATCCCGACCGACCAATCGAGAACATCCTGCTGACCATCGATATCACGCAGGCGGTCGTCGCGGAGGCGAAGGCTCTCAAGACGGACCTGATCCTGGCCTACCACCCGGTTATCTGGAACGGGCTCAAGCGAATCCGGACCGACGATGGGTCCAGGACGGTCCACGAGCTGATCCGCGCCGGGATCGCGGTCTTTTGCATCCATACAGCCCTGGACGCCGTCGGAGGCGGCGTGAACGATGGCCTCGCGGAGATCGTCGGCATCCAGGACCCCAAGCCCATCGGGGACTACGTGGAATACTCGCCCCAGGAGGCGTACAAGCTCGTTGTCTTCGTCCCGGTCAACGCGCTGGCGACGGTCTCCAACGCGGTCTTCGAGGCCGGCGCCGGGTGGATCGGCAACTATCGCGACTGCGGTTTCCACACGGACGGGACCGGGACCTTCCTGCCCCTGGAGGGTGCCAATCCCGCCATCGGTAAACAGGGCAAGCTGGAGCAGGTCCGCGAGTGTCGATTCGAGACCATCGTCCCGGCGGCCAGGCTTCAGGCGGTCGTGGAGGCGATGAAGAAGGCACATCCGTATGAGATGCCGGCGTTCGACGTAATCAAGCTTTTCGATTATGCAAGCCGGTTCGGATTGGGTAGAATCGGCGCGCTGGCCCGGCCGATGCGGCTGGATCGGATCATCGAGCAGGTGAAACGCCGGACCGGCGCCAAGGCGGTCGGGCTCGTGGGCGACCAGAAGCGCCTCGTTCGCAAGGCTGCGGTCTGTGCCGGCACCTGCGGCGAGATCCTCAATCTCGTCATCGCAGGCGGAGCCGACCTGTACCTGACGGGCGAGCTGAAGCACCATCAGGCCCTGGCGGCCCAGGAGGCCGGCCTGACCTGTATCTGCCTGAGCCACACGGTCTCGGAACGGTTCATCCTCAAGAAGGTGGCCGGACAGGTCAAGAAACTGGCAAAGGAGTTGAACGTCAGGGTCAGCAGGAAGGACGCCGACCCGTTTACATGGAAGAACGTTTGATGGACGACAGCAGGGAAATACCGAACGAGGAAATCCAGGCGACCCCTGAGCAACAGGCCGTGGTCGAGGAACAGACGGATCGTGCTGAGGAGGTCGCCGAGGAGTCGGCCCTCGACATGACCGATACACCAGCGGAGAGTATCCCCCCCGAGGGGGAGATTGCATCGTCTTGCGAGGAGATGCGGACGCCGCAGGCGGAAGGTCCGGAGCCGACGCCCGAGTCGCTACCCGCAGTTCAAGCGGGCGAGGCGCTCGTCGAGATGCTCGATGCCACAGACGGACAGGAGACTGCACCCGCCGAACCAGGTGAATCTGATGCGCAGCCTCCACAGTCTCAGCCTGCCGGTCCGGAACCGACGGAGCAGGCGGGCCCGGAGCAGGAGTCCTCCCCCACGATCGAATCCGTGATCGAGGCGGTCCTTTTCGCGACGGATGAGCCTCTGCAGGAGAGCCGTCTGGCGGGGATCGTCGAGACGACGCCCAAGCAGGTCCGTGACTGCGTCGAAAGCCTCAACGCGCGATACGAAGCCAACCACAACGCCTTTCGCATCGAGCAGATCGCGGGCGGCTACCAGATGTTGACACAGCCCCTGTACAATCCCTGGCTCAAGAAGATGCTCAAGGTCCGCAGCGACAACAAGCTCAGTCCCGCCGCGATGGAGACCCTGGCCATCATCGCCTACAAGCAGCCGATCATCCGCGCCGACATCGAAGCCATCCGCGGCGTCGCGGTCGGCGAGGTGATCCGCAGCCTGATGTACAAGGGCCTCGTCAAGATCGCCGGGCGGGCGGAAATCCTCGGCCGGCCCATGCTCTACGGCACCACGAAGAAATTCCTCGAAGTCTTCGGCCTGAACTCCATCAAGGACCTCCCGAAGGCCGAAGACCTCAAGAACCCGGATCGGGGATAGTGCGACGAAAGTAAGAAGTGAAGAACGTGGGAAGGTCAAATCGCCACGTCCCATTCCTGCCCTCCTGCTCTTGCGCTCCCGAATGCCGTTCGTTGACTGACCATTGGGCACAGCATACACCGGCATGTGGTCGAACAGGCCCAATGAGGCTTGAAACGCAGTGAGAACTGGAGGCGTCATAGCCGTAGGCGTCGGCATGGACCAAGAACCTCGTCCATCGCCTTCGGTCTGTAGTGAGCCGTCTTCTGCCGACTCCTCCGTGGACACAAAGCCAAATTTACGCATAAGACCTGACACTGTCGCCGCTGCGGCCTACCGCGAATCGGCGTCGGCAACCGCCTCCGGGAAGTTCAGATAGGCGAACTCGCCCTGCAACTCTCGCGCCACGCGGTCCCGCGCCCTGGCTGCCTCGATGGGATCGTCGAACTCGCCGATCCTTGTCCTCTTGTGATTGACCCAGATTTGAGCCTCGTACTTGCCTGTCAGCTCGTTGAACTTGACGCCCTTGAAGCCCGTTGCCACACAGCAGGGCCTGCTGTTGTGCGTGTTCTGCGTGCCGGTGCAGTTCCGCAGATTGCACGTACGGTTGTCCAGACCATTCTGGTTCATGTGGTCAACCATCATTCCCACCGGCGGCTTCATGATCTCGCGATGCATGAGGATCACTCTGCCGCGTGGTACTCTCCGACACGCATAGTAGGTGTGCTTGCCGCGAAGCGCACACCATTTCCACTTGCTGAGTTCATCGTATTGGTCCGGGTCCACCAGCGCGAACTGACCTTGCGTCAGCGGGATCTTGCAGACCCTCTCGCCCGGTTCGAGCACGGGTTCTCGAGGCCCGCACAGGACACCGGGCTTGGGACAGAAGTTCCGGCAGACCCTCTCTGCATGGACGCCGCACGTCCGCCCTGGGCTATCCGCGCACACCGAGCAGATCACCATGCCGGGCCACCGAAGCAACGCGATCCGCAGCCAGCGGTCCTCAGGCCGTTTGCCATACACGCAGTTGCGACAACAACGAGTGTCCGCAGGCCGCGACTCGGTCGGGCAATCCGTTTGCGAATCCAGTTCAGTCGGCTTCATGAGTCTTTGCCCTCCAAAATCGGCAATCACAAATCGCAAATCATCAATCCGAAGGACCACACGGTCCCTCTACCCTTGCCCGATGTTGCACGAATTTGTCGAAAATTCTGCGTTGGCAGGGAGTCGAGAATCGTGGTAAGTCCAGGCCGGAAAGGGAATAGAAAAAATCTCGCGCCGAGGGCGTTTTCGGTTTTCAGATGTTGCACGAATTGTGCTATTCCTACTGCCGTACAGGAGATTAACCACAGGGGCACAGGGGACACAGAGCGAAGAAGGTGAGAAGGGAAGAAGGTCAGACGCCACACAAACGACTGGGAACTGGTACGGATTAGGATTGATTCGTGCGCGGGTGGAGTCCTGTCATCCTGAGTCGCTCAGCCGCTTCGCGGCCGGTGTCGGGAAGAAACCGGTTATAATGATGCGGTGCCGGTTTGCTCCGACAGCTATAGCCGAAGACGCATTGGTGCGTTGTGCCCGATCCTGAGTCTGGCTCC
>Ga0209200_1000267_pt1 | contig 58673 bp, 49 predicted proteins | sample AD_UKC033_MetaG_FD_184406 | JGI IMG/M metagenome (GOLD analysis project Ga0209200, IMG submission 184406) | Active sludge microbial communities of municipal wastewater-treating anaerobic digesters from USA - AD_UKC033_MetaG (SPAdes) (version 2) | ecosystem: Engineered > Bioreactor > Anaerobic >... | reverse complement strand
CTGTGAGTTGAATTTCAAACAAACATTTTTATATAAAGCTAAATTTGGAAACGGATTGACAGAGCATGAAGTGGACCATATTTTCATTGCTGTTTATGATGGAAACGTAACTCCTGACCCTGCTGAAGCTGAAGCATACAAGTGGCAACCCATCTCGCAGATTAAATCAGAAATTAAAACGAATCCGGAGGGTTTTACATTTTGGTTTAAAGAAATCATCAACTTATTTTAGTTATTAAACTTAACCGAACTGCTAAAGCACTTTTTAAAGCTGAAGTAAAACGATACGCACGTTTGTAATAGAAGTGAAACAAGTTGCGCTTTCCGCTTTTTTTCATGTGATTAAGCTGTTTTAATATAATTTCTTACAGAGCTTTTTTTCGCCTTGACTCAGTTGATTTGTTCAAACTCCACTCTGTAGTGCTGATGAAAACATGAAAAACTCTCTATAGAAAAGTAATATATTCTTACTTTCTTACAAACACATTACCTTGTTTACTTAGTAAGCGTCTCCCTTTAAGGCGGAGATAAATTTGAAGACAAATGGATTAATACCATAGTGCATCACATCAAATTTTTAGCTTATGAGCACACGTTTACGTCTGAAGATTTTAGTTTCGCTGCTGGTTACGCTCATGTTTTGCAAGCAAAGCCTGGCCACGCACAGCATGGGTGCCGACCTCACTTACGAGTGTGTCGGTGGAAATAATTATAAAATCCGTGTTTCATTTTACAGGGATTGCATTGGCATCAACGCTCCCGGTTATGTTGATGTGAAAGTAAGTTCCGCATCGTGTGGTCAGAGTTTTAACAAGCGACTTTATCCCATTCCCGGAACAGGAGTAGAAATATCTCCTTTATGCCCGAATGCACTTTCTACATGCAGAGGTGGTGTGTTTACTGGAATTCAGGAATGGATATATGAAGGAATTGTCAATTTGCCAATGCAATGTGTTGACTGGACGTTCAGCTATGATCTTTGTTGCCGTAATGCTGCCATCAACACTATTACTACACCACTTACCAATACATTTTACATTTATGCCACTCTGAATAATACAGTTGTTACTTGCAATACTTCACCGGTTTTCAGCAATAAGCCCGTTCCTTTTGCATGTTTAGGTCAGCAATTGTGTTTTAATCATGGTGCCTATGATGCCGATGGTGATTCTCTTGTTTATTCTTTGATAACACCTATGCAGGATGCAAGTACTACAGTAAACTACATTCCGCCTTTTAGTGCTACCAATCCACTCACTTCAAGTCCACCGGTTTCATTTAATAATACTACAGGTGATATTTGTATGACACCAACACAACTGGACGTAACGGTGATGGCAGTTTTGGTACAGGAATATCGCAATGGAATATTAATAGGATCAGTAGAGCGCGATATTCAGGTTACTGTGATTAACTGTAATAATGACTTGCCAACCCTTACCGGAATTAATGGAACGAATCAGTTTTCTGCTACTATCTGTGCTAATGAACCTTATTGTTTCGATATCTATTCCAACGACCCTGACTCAGGACAAACAGTAACGCTAAGCTACGATAGTTCTGTAACAGGAGCTACATTTACTTCAGCAGGCACTCCACATCCTACAGGTACGTTCTGCTGGACTCCCGATAATTCTGATATCAGCGCAACTCCACATTGCTTTACGGTTAAAGTAACGGATGATAACTGTCCCTGGCTTGGAAGCCAGATTTATTCTTATTGTCTGACAGTTGTTGGTGTTAATGTTGACGCAGGACCTGATCAGTATGTTACCTGCAGTGATCTTGCAACAATCACAGCCACTGCATCAGGAGGTACCGGAGGTCCTTATACATATCAGTGGAGCAACGGATTTACCAACCCTACACAAACTGTTGCACCGGGCACATATATAGTAACAGTGAGCGATGGTATGTGTTCGGCTACGGATACTGTAGAGGTGCATTATATCTCATTCCCTACTGCAGCATTTACTTATACCAATGCATGTCCCAACTCACCGGTTCAGTTTCAGGATCAGTCAACAGTTTCAGGTAGCACCATCATTGGATGGTACTGGGATTTTGGCGACAGCACCACTTCTTTTGATCAAAACCCCATTCACACTTTCCCGGGTCAGGGAACTTATAATGTTACACTAGTTGTAGAAACCAATCTGGGTTGTCTTGATACCATCATGCAGCCTGTTACCATTTCGCCATTGCCCGAACCGTTATTTACTGTTCAGCCGGGATGTGAAGGTAATGCAGTTACAATAAACAATACCACTCCCGGAACAATTTCTTCCTGGGATTGGAACTTTGGCAATGGGCAAACATCAACACAGCAGAATCCAACTGTCAGTTATTCTGATTCAGGAAACTATGTCATCACCTTAACAGTTACAGATGCAAATGGGTGTGTAGGTGTTTATGCGGATACGGTAGAAATTGAACCTTCTCCTGTTGCTGCATTCAATCTGAACGGAATGGCAACGTGTGTGGGGAGCACATTTACATTGAATAATACTTCCGGTGGAAATATCATCTCTTATTTCTGGGATTTTGGAAATGGAGTTACTTCCACAGCTATGGATACTTCCATCACGTATAACTCATCCGGTATTTACGCAGTTACTCTTACAGTAACTTCTGCTAATGGTTGTACAAGCACCATTTCGCAGAATATCAGTATTTCTCCTCCTCCGGTTGCTGATGCGGGAGCAAATACCTCACTGTGCCTTGGTCAGTCTGTGGTACTTACTGCCACCGGTGGTCAAACCTATCAGTGGAGTAATGGCCAGACATCGAATCCAATTACTGTGAGTCCGGCAACATCGGGTGTTTACACTGTGACTGTGACCGATGCCAGTGGTTGCTCTGCAACAGACACGGTGATGGTTAATGTAAATCCATTGCCTGTTGCTGTTATTTCACCTAATCAGATGATTTGTCAGGGGCAGTCAGCAACTATAACTGCATCGGGTGGTACTTCGTATAGCTGGAGTCCAACCGGTAATTCAACTTCAACCATTACAGTTAATCCTACATCAACTACAACTTACAGTGTAACAGTTACGGATGCCAATGGTTGTTCTGCTGTAACATCATCTGTTGTAACAGTGAATCCAAATCCTGTTCTGAATATTCCTGCAACCTTCGTATGTCCGGGAACATTTACTACTCTTGATGCAGGTAATATCGGCTCAACATATCAATGGTCAACAGGAGCTATCACGCAATCAATAGATGTTACCACACCAGGAAATTATACAGTCACTGTTACCAATGCTTATGGTTGCACGGCAACTCAGACAGTGCAGGTAACACCGGGCGGCACTATAACTAACACTAATACAAATGTGGAGTTATGCCAGGGACAAACAACGGTTCTTGATGCAGGAAATCCGGGTAATACTTATTTATGGTCGAATGGTGCAACTACACAAACTATTTTGGCAGCCGCTGCAGGACAATATACTGTAACGATTACAAACATTCACGGATGTACCGCTGCATTGGTGACCGATGTTATCGTAAATCCACTTCCTCAGGCAGCATTTACTCCTCAGGATATTTGTATTAATCATGCAGCAGGATTTATTGATGCAAGTTCAATAAGCTCAGGAAACATTACTTCATGGCAGTGGAATTTTGGTGATGGCAATACTTCACTTCAGCAAAATCCGTCACACAATTTTGCTGCTCCGGGAACTTATCAGATAAGTTTGGTTGCAACATCTGCTGCCGGTTGTTCTGATTCAGTTGCACAGGCTATAACGGTGTATCCGTTGCCTGTTGTAAACTTTACTGCTGCTAATGCCTGTGCAGGTTCTGCAATAGCATTTACCAATACTTCTACTGTAAATGCAGGAGCCATTTCTTCTTACACATGGAATTTTGATGATGGCGATACGTCATCACTTACATCACCCACACACAGCTATTCACTTGATGGAAATTACACAGTAACTTTAATTGCGAATTCATCAGGTGGTTGTGTGGACAGCATCCGCAAACCTGTTACTGTTTATCCTCTTCCTGTTGCAGACTTCGCTGTTCAGCCTGTGTGTCTTGGTCAACAAACTTCCTTCAGCGACCTTTCTGCAGTGAGTGGTAACAATATCAACTCCTGGAACTGGAATTTCGGAAATGCAACAAGTTCTAATGCACAGAATCCAACCATGCAATATGCACAGAGTGGTAATTATGTGGCTCAGTTAATTATTCAAACTGCTTATGGCTGCAGCGATACCATTCAAAAGCCTGTTACTGTTTATGCATTGCCTGTTGCTGATGCAGGTATAAATCAAAATACATGTTTTGGCGAACCGGTAACGCTTACAGCAACCGGTGGCAATCAGTATCAGTGGTCACCAGTTTCCGGTAATTCAAGTTCAATAACATTTAATCCGCAGTCTTCTGTTACCTGTTATGTTACAGTTACCGATACAAATAATTGTGTAGCGCACGACAGTGTTCGTGTGAATGTATTGCCACTTCCTGCTGCTGATGCAGGAAGCAATCAAACAATTTGTCAGGGCAGCAACGTATCACTTCAGGCATCAGGAGGTGTAAGTTATGTTTGGTCTCCGGGATCACAAACGACAGCATCCATAACGGTTTCACCTGCTATTTCAACATGGTACTTTGTTACTGTTACAGGTGCCAATGGTTGCACTGCAACCGACTCAGTACTGGTTACAGTGAATCCGTTACCCATTGTGCAGTCAACACCTGATATCAGCATCTGCAGTGGAATGACAGTAGCATTGCAGGCTTCAGGAGGAAGTAATTACACTTGGTATCCAACTGGCGATACTACTGCAATCATTTATGTTACACCACAGACAAACACCCAGTACCTCGTAGAAGTTACAGATTTAAATGGCTGTAAATCTAATGATACCATTATGGTGAATGTAATGCCTTCACCGGTTGTTTCTCTCAGCAATACATTTGTATGTATGGGTTACAGCGCTACACTGGATGCAGGTTATCCGGGTTCAACTTATCAATGGACTCCTAATGGTGAAGTGACACAAAGTATTCAGGTTTCAACAGCAGGGACTTATGGTGTAATTGTTACCACTGCCAATGGCTGCACAGGCTATGGTGAAGCAACTGTTACGGTAGGTGGCGATTCGATAGTGAACAACTCCACCAATGTTATGTTATGCGATGGACAATCAACAGTACTCGATGCAGGAAATCCCGGATCATCATTCCTTTGGTCTAATGGAGCAACTTCGCAAACAATTACTGTATCCGCTCAGGGAACCTACAGTGTTACCATAACTGATGCCAATGGCTGCACCGGATTATTCGAATCTGTTGTAACTGTTAATCCACTTCCTGTTCCTCAGTTCACGGCATCACCTATTTGCTTTGGTGATACCACACACTTCCTGAATCAGTCAACAATAGCTTCAGGAAATATGATGAGTTATCTCTGGAATTTTGGTGACAGTGCTATATCAGGTCAGCAAAGTCCTTCTCATATTTATGCTCAGCCGGGCAACTATACGGTATCACTGCAAATAGTTTCAGGTAACGGATGTACTGCTTCCATCAGTCAGCCTGTTGAGATTTATACTCCTCCAACTGCTTATTTTACTGCTGATGATGTTTGCAGAAAGAAACAGACTTCATTCCATGATATGAGTACCATCAACAACGGATTGATTGTTTCATGGAACTGGGACTTTGGTGACGGTGTTACTTCTACCAGCAAAAACCCTTTACATACTTATGCAAATGATGGAGTATATCCAGTGCAACTTCGTATCATGTCAAACCACGGTTGTACAGATTTATATCGCGATTCAGTGGAAATATACCGCTTGCCTGAGCCACAGATTTACACCATGAATAATTGTGAGAATGTATCTATATCAATGACAGATATTTCTCCTTCAGCTGCAATGAATGATATCTGGCTCTGGAGTTTTGGTGATGGTTATTACTCCAATCAGTCTTCTCCTGTACATTCATATACTACTGCAGGCACATACTGGATTTCACTCACAGTTCAGGATACCAATGGTTGCGTTTCACGCGATTCTGCTCAGGTAGAAGTTTATCCTAATCCTGTTGCTTCATTTACCGGAGGTCCCGGTTGCGAGGGTGCTCCTGTTCAATTCCAGAACTACAGTACCATCCCTTCCGGGGTTATAACAGGATATAGCTGGAACTTTGGCGACAGTGCTTCATCACAGGCAGAGAATCCTTCACATACTTATTCTCCTGCAGGAAATTATCTGGTAACACTCACTGCCATTTCCGATCAGGGATGTATTGACTCCATACAGGGATTTGTTACCATTCATGCCAATCCTGTTGCACAGTTTCAGCAAAGCAGCCATGCCGGTTGCGGACCTTTGCCAGTGCAGTTCTATGATTATTCACAGGGAGCAGATGGCAATATCGTGCAATGGAACTGGAATTTTGGTGACGGCAACGGAGATACATTGCAGAATCCTGTTAACATATATTCTCAAACCGGAGTTTATAATGTGGTGTTAACCGTTACTTCTGAATATGGCTGCGTAAATACCGACACCGTTGAGAATGCTGTTACAGTTTATCCAAGCCCGATTGCAGCATTTACTCCCGATCCGCGTGAGACAAATATTCTCAACCCTGTCATCAATTTTGTAAATCAGAGTGTGGGAGCCAATACATGGGATTGGACTTTTGGTGACGGACATACATCATTTGAGTTCAGTCCGCAACATGCTTATGGCGATACAGGATGGTATGATGTGAGCCTCATAGTGGTTAATTCATTCGGTTGTCGCGACAGTGCTTATGATAAAGTTTACATTGCACCAATCACAACATTCTTTATTCCTAATGCATTTACTCCGAATAATGACGGACACAACGAAGAGTTTGACATCAAAGGTATCAACATCATCAACTATACGCTGATGATACATGACCGCTGGGGCGAATTGATTTATGAAGGCGAAAATCATGGATGGGATGGACGCGTAAAAGGTAAATCGGTTCAGGCTAAACAGGATGTTTACGTCTATACTGTGGTTGCCAAAGACATATTCGGAAAAATGCATAAGATGGTCGGCCACGTTACACTGGTTCGATAAAATGGAATCGTTTGATTGTTGTCTGATAAAATAATTCAGTCTCAGACCGAAGTCGGTTAAGTACACTTTGCTTCATGGTTTTACCGATTCATCGTAATGCCTTACCTTTGTGTAATGCAAATGATGATAGTGTATATTTTAATAACCATTTTACTCACAGCAGCAATTGCCTATATTGTTGTACAGCGTTTATTTTCCTCCAACCTCAACAACGCGCATCAGAAAGCTGTAGAACTGGAAAAACAGAATGAATCACTTAAAGCATCTGTGAGTCAGTTGCAATTATCTCAGCAAAAAACTGATCAGATGTTGTCAGAGGAGCGTAACCATACTTTAAAACTCACCAACGACCTAGCTACAGCACAAACAAGATATGAGGAAGCTGTTAAACGGATGAATGAACAGAAGCTGGAGTTGGAACAGATGCAGCAAAAACTTAAGACGGAGTTTGAAAACCTTGCCAATAAAATTCTTGAGGAGAAAAGCCATAAGTTTACTGAGCAGAATAAAGTCAATCTTGATATCATTCTCAATCCACTAAAAGAAAAAATAAAAAACTTTGAAGACAAAGTTGAGAAAGCATATAAGACAGAATCGGATGAACGCATTTCGCTGAAAACACAAATCAACAACCTGTTGGATCTGAACAAACAACTTAGTGCCGAAGCCAATAATCTGGCCACAGCACTCAAAGGCGACAACAAGATGCAGGGCAACTGGGGCGAACTGGTGTTGGAAAAAATTCTTGAATCATCAGGATTGATTAAAGACCAGGAATATAAAACGCAGGTTAATACAATGAATGATGATGGCGAAAGAATAAAACCTGATGTCATTGTTTATCTTCCTGACAACAAACATCTGATTATTGATTCCAAAGTTTCGCTGGTTGCATACAACGAGTATCTGTCGGCTGAAGATGATACATTGCGGGAACAGTTTGCATCGCAGCACGTACAGTCAGTGCGCAATCATATCAAACAGCTTAGTGATAAAAGTTACCATACTGCCAACGGGTTCAGTACTCCCGATTTTGTAATCCTTTTTATGCCTGTCGAATCTGCTTTCAGTTTTGCCATGCAGTTCGATAAAGATTTGTACAGCTATGCTTGGGAGCGAAAAATTGTTCTTGTAAGCCCTACCACCTTACTTGCCACCTTGCGCACAGTGGCATCCATCTGGAAGCACGAGCGTCAGGTGAAAAATGCATTACAGATTGCCGAAGAAGGAGGGAAGATGTATGACAAACTAGTGTCGTTTGTCAGCGATTTGATTTCAATCGGTAAAAAAATGGACGGAGCAAAAGAAGACTATGTGGAGGCAATGAAAAAACTGACTGACGGAACAGGCAATCTGGTGAGCCGTGCACAAAAAATGAAAGACCTTGGAGCTAAGGCTGCCAAATCATTACCGGGACCCATAATTGAGAGAGCAGGTGAATAGACTATTATTTTCTTTTTTAGTTTTCTCTCTGGCAGCATGCAGTGGATTACACCGGATAAGTAATTCCGATTTAAGTTGGCAATATCGCGATGACCCTTCATGGCTGAAACCTCAATATGCTATCGTACATGAATCTGCCGACAGCAGTACGTTGTATCTCCGGTTGCCTGTGGCTGATATCTTGTACAAACGCAGCGATGATGGTGAAATGAAAGCAGACTTTAGTTTGCGTTTTATATTTTTCCAGTCTTATGAAAGCAAAAAAATTATTGACAGCCTGTCGGTTTCATTTTCGCCACCCTATAGCAACGATTCAAATGCCATTGTTATCAAGTCGTTCGGTTTTCGCCATCCAAAACAAAATTGTTTGCTTGCATTACGTCTGAATGATTTGAACCGTGGCTCTTTCAAAGAATCGTTTATAGATGTGGATGTAAGCAAGCAAAGCAGGCAGGATTTTGATATCAGAGCCGACAACGACAATTTTCCTTTGTTCAGCAGTGTAATAAATAATGCATTCAGCAATAACTTATCTGTTTCTGATTACGAAGGAACATCTGAAATGTGGGTTCGATGTTTTTTCAGGGAATATCCGGTTGCTTTGCCGCCATTCAGCACCAAACCTCCGCAGATATTCAGCTACACTTCTGACAGCAGTTACAGTGTAAGTGCAGACAACAACGGTAAATTTAATATCAACCCTTTGAGATACGGAATTTATCATCTGCAGTTTGATACGATGATAAAATCAGGTGCTACTTTATTTCATTTTGATGAGTCTTATCCAGAGGTCACCAACACCAATCTGCTAATTGAAGCTTTGCGTTATCTGACTACTGCAAAGGAATACGATGAGTTGATGAGTGCTGACGATAAAAAAGCTGCAGTGGACGATTTCTGGATAAAAGTTTCAGGAAGCAAAGAGCGTGCACGATTTTTAATACGTATGTTTTATACGCGCATGCAAAATGCGAATCGCTTTTTTACCTCCTATCTGGAAGGATGGAAAACAGACAGAGGAATGATATACTTAGTTTTCGGACCTCCTAAAACGGTGTATCGCACCGCTGAAGCAGAATATTGGGAGTATGGAACGTACAGAGGTTATGGCGCACTCAGTTTTTCATTTCAAAAAATAAATAACCCTTTTACCGACAATGATTTTGTATTGGTAAGGTCAGCAAGTTATGAGCCTGTATGGTATATGGCTGTTGACAACTGGCGGCAGGGACGAATCTCAGGAGAAGATATACATGATTGACAAGAAAACGGAATATATTTATGGCACACGTGCAGTAGCTGAAGCAGTGAAAGCCGGAAAGCAGATTGAAAAAATTATTCTGCAGCAGGGATTGTCTAATCCGCTGATAACTGAATTGAAGGACCTTCTTGTAGAGAGAAAAATTCCTTTTCAGCTGGTGCCGCTACCCAAAATTCAGCAGGTAACCAGAGGAAATCATCAGGGAGTAGTAGCATGGTTATCGTTGGTAGAGTATCAGCAAGTGGAAGACCTCATCCCTCTCATTTTCGACAAGGGTGAGTTGCCGCTTTTTATTATGCTCGACAGAGTTACAGATGTGCGAAACCTTGGAGCCATTGCGCGTACTGCATTGTGTACCGGTGTTCATGCCATTATTATTCCGGAACAAGGTTCTGCAAGAATTAATGCAGATGCCGTAAAAACATCTGCCGGTGCACTTCACTCTGTTCCTGTTTGTCGCGAAAAAAATCTGAAACTTGCTATGGAATATATGAAAGGTAGTGGTATCAGAATTTTTGCTGCAACTGAAAAAGCCTCCTTGCCTTATTACAAAGCGAATCTTGCAGACCCGTGTTGTATCATCATGGGCAGTGAAGGAGAAGGTATTTCGCCTGAATATCTCAAACGTGCCGATGAGCAGATTACCATACCTATGAAACAAACCGTAGCATCACTGAATGTTTCTGTTGCTGCCGGTGTCATTTTATTTGAAGCATTTCGCCAGCGAAATGCCTGATGTGTTATTTGTATTAACAGAGCCTTCCCTCGTACTCACAAGAGGTAATATAATTGAAAGCAATGTTTTCATTATGCAGAAGTGAAACAGCTTTTGCCCTGACTTAGTCACCCGAAAAAAATCTGGAGACTGTGTTTGGATGTATTATAGAACGATGACTTCGAAGGAGTCAAATGTTTATAGCAAGGATATATCATCATAAATACCTACCTCGAAGGAGGTCGAACATTTTGTTGCGAACATACGAGTCCCCACAAAATGGTGGGAGACTATGAAAGTACATGAAAGGAGTTTTTTGTTGGAAAAGTAGATGCAGAGGTGTCAAGGCAAATTAAGCGGTTGATTGATAAAAAGATGATTTTTCCGGAAAAAGATGGAACCAGAAAGTATGTTCTTAGATTTGATAACAGCTATTTGCTAAGAAGTATCATTAAGTCATTGGGAGATAAAGGTTTTTTGCCAGCCCGTGACGAGATTTAAAATGCTTGCCGTCTACGTTTTTGCAGCTTGGCGTTTGTGGCGGATTTTAACCGTCCCGAAAACTATCGGGACAAACTTGGGTCTTACATATAATTTGCTTTTTTAAATGACAAGAAGGCACAAGTCATAAATAAGACTTGCTCCAGAGGGGGGGCATAGTCTTCCGAAAATCGGGGATATGAAAGTACAGGAATCTTTAAATTTTATTGTTGATAAAATTTTATTTGTTCCCAACTGAAATACATTATATTTGGTGTGTTAAATTATTCATTTGTTTACTTAAACTTTTACAACAATGAAAAAACACATCACTCAACCCTCATCCATTGTAATAATGGTATTGCTGCTTGTTACATTTACAGGCAGAGCGCAAACTCAACAAGCCCAGTCTTTACAAGTTACTTTAACCGCTTCCGACTACAACGGATATAACATCACTTGTTTTGGAATGCAAAATGGTTCTGTCAGTATTTCAGTTTCAGGTGGAACACCGCCTTACACTTTTACATGGAGCAATGGTGCCACAACTTCTTCAGTAAATAATCTTCCTGCCGGTTATTATTCCGTACGCATTACCGACAGTCTTAGCAGTGACACTACATTGCAGATTACCCTTACTCAACCTGAGCCTTTGGCCATGAGTGAACTGAATGCTTACACCTATGTCAACGGATTTAATGTAAGCTCCTTTGGCGCATGCAACGGCTCGGTAACAACAACCGTCTCCGGAGGTGTTTTGCCTTACAGCTATTTTTGGAAACCGGGACAGCAGACACTGCTTGCGCCTGTAAATTTATGTGGCGGTGAAAACACACTTAACGTTACCGACCTGAATGGGTGCGAAGTGCGAAACTCCATTAACTTAAAAGAGCCGCAGCGTGATGATTGGACCATGACAGGAAATGTAGGAAGCAATCCTAATTTTAATTTTATCGGAACTATTGATAGTAAAGATTTGGTTTTTAAAACTAATAATAACGAAAGGCTGCGGGTATTAAGCAACGGAAATATAAAAATAAACTCGTTTAGTGGCGGTTCATCAGGTATTCTTATGGTTGACAGTAATGGTGTTTTAAACAGAAAGCCTGTTTTACTTCCTGCATTAAATTGTAATGACCCGCTTACTCTTGCATGGCAAATTAAAACAAATGTTAGCCCCAATGTTGCATACACATGTTGGAATACGGTTGGTATTGGAACTGATGATCCGCAGAAAAATTTAGGAATAAAAGGCGGAGCAAGGTTTTTTAATTTTAATGACCACACAAAATATTTAGATGTGGAGCATGACGGATCCAATGCAAGCATCAATACTACCGATAATCTTTTGTTAAATTATTACAGTGGTAAAAATATTTACCTGAACACAGGAACCGTGAAAGGCGATGTTGAAACAGGAGGAAATACTTTTTTGGCTACAAGTTCTGGGAAAAATGTAGGCATAGGAACTAATAATCCTAACTCACTATACAAATTAGATGTTATTGGCAATTCACGGTTTAAGGATTTTTTAACCTTTGAGGGTGATGATAATACCCAAATTGGTAGAATACAGTATAAAAACGATGCTTTTAGATTTTATTCCAAGTATCATTTTGCCATATTTTTAGATGCTGATCCTGTTGATTTAATAAATTCTCAACATAATAATGAAGGATTTTATATTTTGTCAAATAATCATTATTGGAGTGGGGGTAATTCTGTATATGAAATGTTTCAATTAAATAAATTTTCCATGATATACAGAGGTGCAGATCCAAGCAATCCAGGTTATTACAGAGAAAATTTCAAAGTTACATCTGATGGCAATGTCTTTGCTCGTAGTATTAACATTAATATGAATAATTTTCCCGATTATGTATTCAATGAAAGTTACAAATTAATGCAATTAAACGACTTAGAAAATTACATTAAATTAAATAAGCATTTGCCTGAAATACCATTGGCAACTAAAATCAACAAAGAAGGTGTTGATTTGGGAGAAATAGTAAGAAAGCAAATGCAAAAAATAGAAGAATTAACACTGTACATAATTGAATTGAATAAAAAAATTGAAGGGTTAAAAGGCGAAAAATAAACTATAATCATAAATGAAAAAAACAATTATAATATTTGTTTGCATAATTGCTATTCATAGTAAGGTTTCAGCCCAACCTGAAACCATTTGGCAACTAATAGATGGTTCAATCATACGTTGGGCATACTCAGGTGGGGATGAATTTAATGGTACTCAACTGGATTATTCTAAATGGGATGATGGTTATCCTTGGGGGAGGTCTTTGATAGGAAATCAAGAACAACAATACTATAAACCTGGAATTGATAACATTTCTTTTGACAATGGTATTTTAAAACTAATAACAAAATATGAGCCTGGATATTATACTGTTGAACCATGGCATAGTGGGAGTGATATTTTAAGTGATGGTCAACCCAATAATAGATATTTCCCATGGACATCAGGAATGATTTTTTCAAAGCAAAAATTCAAATATGGACTCTTTGAAATTCGTTTCAAGCCACCTGTTGGTAGTGGGCTTTGGCCTGCTTACTGGCTCTATGGTGGCAATCCAAACGAAGAATTTGACATATTTGAATATAAAGGGGAAACACCAAATAAAATACATATTGATGTGCATTGTCCGAGTAATGATTGTAACAACTTCGGAGGCTGGGCTACTGCAAATGGCAACTTTTCTGATGGCTTTAATGATATAATGGGTGAATGGGGACCAAATTTTAGTTTCTGGTATCTCAATGGAAGTGAGTTTGCTATTTGGCTTGGCAACTTAAATTATCAGGCAAATATCATTGCGAATATGGCTGTAGCTAATAGCTGCCCCGCGACTTTTTGTCCAGGAACTAATGCTAATACCCCCACTACTTCGTATTTTGAAATTGATTTTATTCGTGTATGGACACGGCTTGACTGTCAACAAGTAATAACTATCTGCAATTATAATCAAACCTCTACTGATCCTACCGGGATTACAGGAAGTCAAATTACAATGGGTGGAACAAACTGCAATGCAGTTGTTCAAAACGAGCAAAATCTACATTTAATTGCAACAGATTACATTGAACTTTTGCCAGGGTTCATAGCCGATGCAGGTAGTAACTTTAGTGCTAAAATAGTTAACTGTCCTGTTCCACAAATACAATTTGCACTTGATTCAAGTGAAGCTGCTGCTTCTACTTTACATATTCTATCAGAAGTAGAACAGGATTCTTTAAGTAATTCAAGTGAAAGAAGAGAAGCTGAATCAGTAGAAAATAATCCACCGATACTTTATACTAAAATTTATCCTAACCCAACAGATGGGAAAATCTCTATTGAGTTTGTTGGATATACGGACAAAATAATTGCTATTGAACTTATTAATTCACTGGGTGAAAAAGTGTATTCCAAAGAAAACATTAAAGATAAAAAACTTGATATTGATATTTCCCCTTTACCCAAAGGAGTATATTTCCTAAAAGGCATTTTCGGAAGTGATTCTATAACAGACAAAATAATCTTAAACTAAAAATGAAATCCTTTATATTCACCATAGTGCTATATTTAAAAGTATTTAATGTCTTTGGTCAAGACACAATTGCTATTCATTATTTTAATGAGAGTAAGGTAAGTATTGCAATGGGTGTAGGTAATTACACTTCTCTATATTTTAATGGTTATGAATATGTTGTTAAAAACAAAGAGCTTACATTTAATATTGAAACCGTAAACGGTATTCAAATAAAGAAACATCAAATTGGATTACTACTGGGAGTTGATAAATGGAAAGGGTCTTTATTATTTCCATTAGGTATTTTATATAAAATCGGATTCACTAAAAAAAAACATATTCCATATTTTGAATTGTCGAGTGGATACGCATTTGGGAATAAAGGCAAGACCGAATATGATGGAGTAGAAAAAGGTAGTTATTATTTCAAGGGAGGAAGCGGTTTTCAGTTCAATTTGCCAAAAGACTTCGCAATCGCAATCGGACTGTATTATAAAATGCAAAACATGCGTTCATCATATAGTAGAATTATAAATCCGAATGAACCGAAAATAGCAATAGGTTACAATATTCCTTATCATTTTATTGGTCTATCTATCGGAATGAAAATGTAATATACGCACTGCATCTCACATATCCCTATTGTTATCGAGATTCGCGATAGGGTGATATTAAATGATAGGTTAGCTCCACCCGAAAACTATCGGGACAAACTTGGGTCTTACATATAATTTACTTTTTTAAATGACAAGAAGGCAAAAGTCAAATAAGACTTGCGCCAGAGGGTGCAACAAAACAATTTGTAGTTAATGCAAAAGCGCAATCGCGGTAAATCTCGGCAATTTTAGTCCCGCAACGATATCATCAAATTTAAAATTTAAAACCTTCCGTACTTTCATAATCTGGTACGTGGCTGACTTTTTTGAACAAGTTAAAAATGGATAAAAAGTATTAACTTTCAAAAAAAAATCAATAAAAAATGAAAAGATCAAAATTTAGTGAAGAGCAAATTATTGCCATTTTAAAAGAGCAGGAACAAGGCTTAAAGGTTATGGAGATATGCCGTAAGCATGGCATATCCGATCAAACATTTCATAACTGGAAGAAGAAGTATGAAGGCATGAGTGTAAAGGAGCTTCGCAGAGTTAGGGAGTTGGAGCAAGAGAATAGCAGGTTAAAACGCGCTGTTGCCGATTTGACATTAGATGTCCAGATATTAAAAGATGTGAACTCAAAAAAGTGGTAACGTCTGCGGATAAGGAACAATGCGTAAACTATGTAAAATCAAACTTCAGCATTACGCATTCGCGGGCGTGTAAACTACTTCATTGTTCCAGAGGAAGACACTACTATCAAAAACAGATGCCCTTAAAAGACGAGCCTGTTAAGGCATTAATTATAAAAGTGATAGGGAAGAGTAAAAAAGGGCGTAAAAAAGTGATTACGCTTGTTCAAAAAGAAAATGCACAGTACAGCAAATATAAAATAAGAAGAGTGTATAAACAAAGTGGATTTGCATTAAGTAAACGTATGAAAAGAAAAAGAATTCAAAACCCATCCAATGCAGCTTATGTACCCCTGCAAGCCAATGAAGAATGGGCTATAGATTTTATGCAAGACACACTGTATAATGGACGGAGGATACGCTCTTTGAATATTATTGACCCTTATAACAGGCAATGCAAAGGCATGTTTTTAGCCTATTCTATTCCGGCTATACGAGTGATAGAGTATCTGACAACGGCCATTGAGATATATGGTAAACCTAAGGCCATTCGTTGCGATAACGGCCCGGAATTCATCTCTAAACAATTTCAATTGTGGTTAGAAAATAATGATATAAGCTGGAGTAAAATACCCAAAGCAAGCCCACAACAAAACTGCCATATAGAAAGGTTTAACCCTCTGGCGCAAGTCTTATTTGACTTGTGCCAACCTATCATTAAAAAAATAAATTCTATTTCATCCCGGCAGGTTACGAAGTAACCGCGAGCCTGCCTCGTGGTTACGGAGTTCCTGCTGGGTTGAAATGTCAGAAAACATAACATCAACCCAAACTCACGACAGTGAGTCCCCGCCCTTTGGAAAATAAGCGTAAAGAAATAGCAGCACATTTCAAAGGGGCAGGGTAGGTTAGCAATCCGGAGCGCACTTCTCAATTGAAGAATCTGTCACTCCCCTCTCCTTCGGAGAGGGGTCGGGGGTGAGGTCTCCAACAGGCTTGATTTTTTGGTTCTTTTGTATCAAGACAAAAGAACGTAAGAAAAAAGAAAGACAACACTTCCTGTCGCATCCCGATAATTTTCAAAATTTGAATACTGCAACCTACCCACAGCAACCGGCCACCTTCTTGAATTTACTCATCATTATAGTTATCGTAATGTTTTGGAGGGATATATAATTTCCGTTTTTAAATCAACTTATTTGAAAACTATTCCATCCCGCTTTGCGTAAGAAGGCTTTATTTCTTTTTATTTGCAATCACACTATACGATTAAAATTCAGGCGGACGATTTATGGAAGTTAATGTAAACAAAAAAAATTATCCTGATCAGTTTTTACGTGTCTCACGTACCGAAAACAAGTTTTTGATTGAAACCACCAATAGCGCACTCGAAATTATTGTACTTACGGATCGCATTATCCGATTTCGCTATGCAGTTGATTTTTTTGCAAAAGATTTTTCCTATGCTGTTAATCCTGAGTTGAAAAGCAATGCCGTCATTACCGAATGGACAGAAAGCGAAACTCAAATTCGTATTTCAACTCAGGAGGTAAACTGTCATATTGATAAAAACAAACTTACCGTTTCACTTTTCAATCATAATGGCGATTTGCTGAATGTTGATGCAGGAGGTTTTCACTGGGAACCTAATCCGGGCTTTGGTGGCAATTATGTATATTGCACCAAACAAATTCAAAATAACGAAAATTTTTTCGGACTTGGCGATAAAGCTACTTCTCAAAACATCAGAGGTAAACGTTTTCTTAACTGGGGTACCGATACCTACGGGTTTGCCAAAGAGCAAGACCCACTTTATCGAAATATTCCCTTTTACTACGGGTTGCACAATAACCTGTGCTATGGAATTTTCTTTGACAACAGCTTTCAGACTTTTTTTGATTTTGGTAAAGAGGACGCTACAAGTGCAAGCTTCTGGGCCGAGGGTGGACAGATGTGTTATTATTTTGTTTACGCGCCTACATTACTCGGAGTAGCAGAGGAATATTGCAAACTCACAGGTCTGCCGGAGCTGCCTCCCAAATGGGCATTAGGATACCATCAGAGCAAGTGGAGCTATTATCCCGAATCTAAAGTGTGGGAACTGGCTGGGGATTTTCGCAGTAAAGCTATCCCTTGTGATGTCATCCACCTCGATATAGATTACATGAAAGGTTTCAGATGTTTCACCTGGGACGAAGAACGTTTCCCTGACCCTGCACGGATGATTCATCAGCTTAGAGAGCATGGCTTTAGAATCATTGTCATCATTGACCCCGGAATAAAAAAAGATAAAGATTACGCTGTATTTCGTCAGGCAATTGAGAATGATTTTTTCTGCCGCAGGCAGGATGGCGATTACATGGAAGGAAAAGTATGGCCGGGTGATTGTTATTTTCCTGATTTTACAAACCCCGAAGTGCGCAATTGGTGGGGTGGTTTATATAAGGAGTTGATGGAGCAGGGAGTGAGTGGTGTGTGGAACGATATGAATGAGCCTGCAGTTTTTGAAATGGGAACATTTCCTGATGATGTGCGCCATAATTATGACGGGCTTAATGTAAGTCATCGTATGGCACATAACGTGTATGGTATGCAGATGGCACGTGCTACCTATGAAGGAATAAAGCATCTCAACCCAAATGAAAGACCTTTTGTGCTTACACGCTCAGGATTTTCCGGAGTGCAGCGTTATGCTGCCGTGTGGACGGGTGATAATGTTGCATCATGGGAACATATATGGGTTGCCAATATGCAATGCCAGCGACTGAGTATTTCAGGAATATCTTTTTGCGGAACCGACATCGGAGGTTTTATCGGTGAGCCTGATGGCGAATTGTTTGTGCGTTACATTCAGATGGCCGTATTCCATCCTTTTTTCAGAGGTCACTCCAGCAGCGACCAGGGCGATAAAGAACCCTGGGCATTTGGCGCTGCTTATGAAGCACTCATTCGTAAAGCTATTGAATTGCGTTATCAGTTGTTACCTTACATCTATACAACCTTCTGGCAATATATCAGCAAAGGTACGCCCATGATTAAACCTCTTGTTTTTATGGCGCAGGACGATGTAGAAACACACATGCGAATGGATGAGTTTGGTTTTGGTGATCATTTACTTATTTGTCCCATAAATCAAAGTGCTTCAAGTGAGCGGTTGGTATATTTACCTGAAGGTAACTGGTATTATTACTGGAACGATAAAAATTACAGAGGTGGACATGAGTATGAAATTGAAGCTCCTCTCGACAGATTTCCATTCTTTGTAAGAGAAGGTTCAGTAATTCCACATCAACCGGTAATGCAACATACGGGCGAAAATAAATCAGCTCAGATTACACTGCATGTATATTATTCGGTAAACAGAAAAGTAAGTCATTATTACGAGGACGATGGCGAAAATTATACTTATCGCAAAGGCAATTTTTCGGTTAAAAAATTTACTGTCTTCGGAAATCGCAGACAAATGAGAATTATTTGCGATACGTATGGTAATTTTAAATCGGCTAATCCCGAATACAGAATAGTTATTCATGGATTACCTTTCCGCCCACATAAAGTTAAAGTGGATAATATGGAAATAGCATTGCCCAAAAGATTGCGTGAGAAAACGCTGACCATCAGTGCTTCTTCCGCTTTCAAAAGAATTGAAATTTTTTAATCTGCACAATTTCATTTCAGCATCAGTGCAATAATGTTGTATCACCTTAGTTATTTGAGAGCATATTTTCTTTTCTTTTGTAAACATATTTAAGTTGAGAAATGAATTTCGGACTTATTACAAAGCAAACCTGCGAAGCAGCACAGGAAGCCTCTGATTTTATCAGAAAAGAAAGTTTGACGTTCGACAAATCAAAAGTTGAACATAAAGGATTGCATGACCTGGTGAGTTACGTAGATAAAACTTCTGAAAAAATTCTTGTTGACAGACTCGGAAAAATTTTCCCTGAGGCAGGGTTTATTACTGAAGAATCAACCGTAGCAAGAAGTGATAAAGAGTATAACTGGATTATTGACCCATTGGATGGCACTACTAATTTCATTCATGGGCTTCCTTGTTATTGCGTAAGCATTGCACTTATGTCAGCTGAGAAATTAGAGATAGGTGTGGTACTTGAAATTAATTTCAACGAATGTTTTTACGGATGGCATAAAGGAGGAGCTTATATGAATGGCAAACGCATTGCTGTTACTTCTACACCTTCGTTGCAGCATACCTTGCTTGCTACCGGTTTCCCTTACACTGATTACTCACATATGGAAGAATACATGAAAGTGTTTGATTATTGCATGCGAAATACCAGAGGAATAAGAAGGTTGGGCTCAGCAGCAGCCGACCTTGCTTACACAGCATGTGGACGATTGGATGGTTTCTTCGAGTACGGACTCAATGCATGGGATGTGGCAGGAGGGGCTTTGCTGGTAAAGGAAGCAGGAGGTAGGGTGTCTGATTTTTCAGGGCAGAATAATTTTTTATTCGGTGCCGAATTGGTTGCTACCAATTTCTCGGTTTATAATGAGTTTATGGAAGTCATCAAAAAATGTTTCAACCACTAATATGATAAGCCAACGTCAACTATTTCTTCAGCATGTTGCGCAAACCAGCCCCAGCCCGCTTGCTTTGCATATAGAAAAAGCGGAGGGTTGTTTTTTATATGACAGTGACGGGAAAAAATATATTGATTTAATTTCAGGGATATCGGTTTGCAATCTGGGACATAACCATCCTTTGGTGAAGGAAGCCATAAAAAATCAACTCGATAAATACATGCACATTATGGTTTATGGCGAGCTGATAGAAAGTCCGCAAACGCAACTGGCAAAACTGCTTGATGAGTTATTGCCACCTCAGTTGAACTGTACCTACTTCGTAAATTCCGGAGCCGAAGCTGTGGAAGGTGCCATGAAACTTGCAAAACGCTTTACGGGAAGAAATGAGATAATTGCATTTAAGAATGCATATCATGGCAGCACACAGGGAGCTTTGAGTCTTATGAGTGATGAGTATTTTACCTCGGCTTTCAGACCACTTCTTCCGGGGATAAAATTTATTGACAGACAAAAGCCGGATTTGAACTTAATATCACCTCAGACAGCTTGTGTGATTTTGGAACTTGTAAAAGGTGAGGAGGGATGCAAGGTGTTGCCGCAGGAGCTGGTGCAGTCTGTTGCAAAACGTTGCAGAGAAAACGGTGCTCTTCTTATTATTGATGAATGTCAGACAGGAATCGGACGCACAGGAAGTTTATTTGCCTTTGAAGAATATGCCATACAACCTGATGTAATTATTCTGGGCAAAGCACTTGGTGGAGGAATGCCTTTAGGTGCATTTGTTTCTTCTAAAGAAATTATGAGTGTCCTGACCCATAATCCCGTTCTCGGTCACCTAACCACTTTTGGCGGACATCCGGTGAGTTGTGCAGCAGCTTATGCTTCTTTAAAAGAAATTGCTGAAAGCAAAATTTATCTGAAGGCCAAAGAGAAAGAAAAACTTTTCCGAAAAATGCTTCAACATGAGAAAATTCTTTCCATTTCGGGAAAAGGACTGCTGCTTGCCGTTGAATTTGATACTGCACAATCATGCAAAAAATATATTGATGCTTTTGTGCAGGAAGGAGTTTTTACCGACTGGTTTTTGTTTGCTCCACAGAGTATGCGCATAGCACCGCCACTCAATATTACTGACGACATCATTCAACATTCATGTGAAATAATACTGAACTGTTTGGATAAAAAATAAAGTCGGAATAAAACGGCAATATATTTGTCTTCATGTTTATGAATTTTATAATTTTAACATCTTAACACATCAGAATTATGAACGTATTAATCATTGAAGACGAACGCAGTCTGTCACACGAAATTGAAATTTATCTCACCAAGCAAGGTTTTCATTGCGATGTAGCTTTTACAGGTTCAAAGGCTTCAGAAATGGTAGCAGTCAACTCTTACGATTTTGTTTTATTAGACATCGGTTTGCCCGATACCAATGGATTTGAAATCCTTAAGGAAGCTAAAAACAATAATGTGGACAGTGCATTTATTGTTCTCACTGCACGCAGCGAAACAGACGATAAAATTCACGGACTCGATTTAGGTGCTGATGATTATCTGGCAAAACCATTTTCATTACCCGAATTGAATGCACGTATGCAGGCTATTCTCAGACGTAAGCATGGATTAAAAGTTCAGACCATTGACATCAATGGATTTATTATGGATTATCAGAACCGCACATTAAACTATGATGGTACTCCTGTGGTTCTAACAAAAAAAGAATTTGATTTGTTGCATTATTTAGCCATGCATAAAAACAGAGTGCTTTCACGTTCACAGCTTACAGAGCATATCTGGGGTGATGTGATGGATGATGATTACGATTCAAATTATATTGATGTGCACGTGAAAAACCTTCGGAAAAAGCTTGCAGCACACAGTACAATAGATTGGTTCGAAACGGTTCGCGGAATAGGTTACCGCCTCAATATTCAATAAAAAATGCCCATGCGGTAATGAAGTTACAGTTAAAGCTTGCTATTTACAACGCTCTGAGTAAAGCACTGGTGTTGCTTGCATTCGGAGCGTTGATGCCTTTTTTGGTAGAGCGTGTGGTGTACAATCATATTGATCATCGTCTCAAAGCACGCACTGCCAAAGTGCTTCGGATTATCGAGAAGGGTGGACTCAACGATATTGTCCGCGAATCAGATTGTACTTTTGAAAGCTATAATATCCTTAAAGAAGAGTTTATTCTGATAGAACCTCTTTCAGGAATGAAGGATATTAAACCTACCGTTATTGCCAATGAACAATGGGAAATTGACGGTGAAAAATTAAATCACCGTATCATCAGACAGCCTTTTATTTACGACAACCAGATTTACAGTTTACAGATTGGTGAAGGGATTGATTCGTTAGACAAACTCAAAGCTACTATCACCAAGGTTGCATTGTGGGCAACCATTATTACTGTGTTAATTTCAATTTTTGTGGATATTGGTTATGTGCAATTGCTGCTTCGTCCGCTGAATAATATTGTGGAGAATAAACTGAAGGGAACCAAAGATCCTGTTCATTTTAATGATGAACCGGTAAAAACTTCCACTACTGAATTTAAATCACTTGATGAAAGTCTTACAGCACTGATGAAGCGCATCAAAGATGCATTCCTGAATGAAAAGGAATTTATTACCAATGTTTCTCACGAACTTCAAACGCCCATTTCCATTCTGAAATCAAGGTTTGAGAATATGCTGATGGATGACAATCTGAATGATGAAGTTGCAGACAAGATTGAAGATTCCATACGTAAACTAAACCGCATGAGTAAGGTAATCCGCTCCTTATTGATGATTTCGAGAATTGATAATGAACAGTTTTTACGTAATGAATCTGTTAACATTAAAAGTCTGCTTGAAGAAATTGCCGAAGAAATGCAGGAACGATTGGGGTCAAAGAATCTGAAATTATATGTACATCATCTGGATGAATTTACTTTTCACAAAGCCAATAAAGATTTACTTTACACTTTGTTCAATAACATCATCAACAATGCAATAAAGTATAACGTTGAGAATGGAAAAATTGAAATTGGAAGTTCGTTCCGTAACAACAAATATGTGGTTGATATCAGGGACTCGGGAGTAGGTATAGCCAAGGAAAATATTCCATATATTTTTGACAGGTTTAAGAAGTTTAAAAAGACAACGGAATCCAGTTATGGCTTAGGTCTTGCAATTGTTAAAACCATTTCTGATTACCACCGTATAAACATTACAGTTGAATCTGAAGAACATAAAGGTACCATTTTTAGTATTGAGTTTCCTGATGAATATCATTCATAGTAATTTCACTGCGTTTGGCTATCTTTGCTCTCTGTAAGGAGGTGTATTATGAAGGTTTTTACATTTATATTATTTCTTTTATTTCAAGCAATGGTTTCTGAGTCCTTTGGGCAGAATCAGGTACGTACTATGCAAACTTCCAACAAAGCTGTTGAGGTGAAGCAGATAAATAATACTCCGGTTATTTATATTCCAAAAACAGAAGCACGTCCGGGAACTCAACAGTTGACTTCTTCACCATCCAAAAACCCCAGATGCATAAAGAGGGTAGGAACTGCTCCAAACAGTGAGAGCAAAAAGAAAGAACTGAAAGAGCCTGTTGGCAGCAACGATAATCAATAACCTCCCACGGTAAGCATTACCAGGGTGCATGCCTCTTCACATTCAATATTAAGTTTTTCTGCACGATATTTAAATTCCGGATTTTCAGCACCGGGATTAAAAATAATGCGATTGGGTTTCAATGATAGAATGTATTCTTCCAATGATTTTTGATTCTGTGCATTCAGATAAATGGTAACGGTATCAATACCTTCAAAAGCTTTGTGTTCGGTTTCGATAATTACATCATCCACTTTTCCAGGTTTGGAGCCTAAGGCAACCACAGGATGATCGAAAAACCGAAGTTTGTGAATAGCTTTATTTGAATAACGTGCAGGATTTTCTGAAGCTCCTATCACTAAAGTTTTTTTAGACATCTTACTAATTTTCTATAAAATCAAGATCGTTTGCATAAGATTCCTTAATGCCGTATAAAGAAAGAAAGGCTATTGCAAACGAAAATATTCCAACTGCGAAGATAGCAAGAATCATATTCATAGCCATTTGCTCTCTTAAAAAGGTTACCATTGCTGTAAGTATTGCCAGCGATCCTCTTACCATATTTGGCACTGTGGTGGTTACAGTTGCACGAAGATTGGTCCCAAATTGCTCCGATGCTGATGTTACAAATACAGCCCAGTATCCTGATGCAAAACCTATCAGCCCACAAACAAAATAGAATAATTCAGTAGAAGCACCATTAATAAAAAAGAGATAGAGAGGAGTAATGATGGAAGAGATTATTAAAAATATAAGCAATGCTTTTTTTCTGCTTTTCCAAACCTGACTTAAATAAGCACTTGTAAAATCGCCCAGACATAAAGCAATATAACAATACATGATGGCATCGCCTGCTTTAATTCCTTCTATGCCATAGTATGCTGCAACTTCAGGAGAGAACACTACCAGAATACCCACCATATACCATATAGGCACACCAACAGCAATGCTGCTCAGATAAGTAACAAAACGTTTTCTGTTGTTGAATAAAAGCAAGAGATTTCCACGGCTTTGTTTGCTTGTCTGTAAGTCTTTAAACATTCCGCTTTCATACACTCCAAGCCGAAGAAATAACAAAATCAGACCCATAATTCCACCAATGATATACGAAGTTTGCCATTGAATAAAATGACCGAGTATATTGGCAAAAACAGCACCTAACAACCCGAATGCAACAACAATCATAGTGCCGTAGCCGCGATGTTCTTTTGTCATGGTTTCGTTTACCAATGTAATTCCTGCACCTAACTCTCCTGCCAGGCCCAGGCCTGCAATGAACCGCAACATAGTGTAAGTATCAATAATACTCATCGAAAAAGTATCTGCAATTTCTCTTACAAATGCATTTGCAATGTTGGCTAACGAATAAACAATGATTGACCCAAACAACACCGACACTCTTCCTCGCTTATCGCCCATAATTCCCCAGAGCAAACCACCTATAAGCATGCCTATCATCTGGTAACTCATCAGCTTCAATCCATATTCAGTCACAAGTTCAGGGTCGGTAATTCCTAATCCGTTCAGGCTGGGTGTGCGTACAATTCCAAATAAAAGTAAGTCGTAGATGTCAACAAAATAACCTAAAGCCGCCACAACAACAATAATGTTTAACGGATTTTTGATTCCTTGTTTTGTGCTCATAAAAATCACTCAGCGTTTGTAAAGAACAGCACTCCAGTCGCCCTTGGAAAGTTGTTTTACTTTTTGCAGATTAAATTTGCTGAAAGAAGATGTGATGACAGCTTCGTCTTCTTTCAAAAATCCGCTTACCAGCAGCAATGCATCCTGTTTCATAGCTTTCACATATTGCTCAATATCTCTCAGCAAAATATTTCTGTTGATGTTGGCCAGAATAATATCAAACTTCATTCCTGAAAGTGAATTGGCATCACCTTCTGCAACATGTATATTTTTTGTTTTGTTGGTTTCAATATTTTCAATGGAGTTGAGCACACAATTCGGATCATTATCAATAGCAGTAACATTTTCTGCACCCATTTTTGAAGCTGCAATACTCAGAATACCTGAGCCGCATCCCATGTCCAAAATTTCTTTTTTCTGAAAATTCATTTCAAGCATTTGTTCTATCATCATGGCTGTGGTAGCATGATGACCTGTACCAAACGACATTTTCGGCTGAATGATAATTTCCATTTTGATGTCTTTTTTTTCAGGATGAAAAGGTGCGCGTATATACACACCTTTAACCTCTACCGGAGTAAAATTTCGTTCCCACTCTTCGTTCCAGTTGATGCTTTCAATCTCTTCCAGTTGCCATGATACACTGCACAATTCATTTTCCTGCAGATAGTCAATTTCATTTAACTGTTCTTTGTAAAAATTTTCTTTACGAATATATCCGTCAAAACCATTGTCGTTTTCTTCAAACATTTCAAAGCCTATGTCAGCTAACTGAGCAATCAGAATCTCTGAAAATGGATTTACGGGGATGACCTTGCAACGTATGGCAATGTAAACAGACATAACAGCGACAAAAAAACAGAATCCGATTTACTCTGCCAAATTTAATCTTAAGAGAATTTTCCTGTTTGTTATTTCTGCTCAGCTTGTATTTGTGCAAGTCCGGCATAATAGCCCTTAGCTGCCATGAGTGATTCATGGGTTCCACGCTCAATGATTTTTCCTTCATCGAGCACATAAATTTCATTTGCATATTTCACCGATGAGACACGATGACCAATAATCAGGGTCATACTTTGTTTAAGTTGTGGCAACAGATTTAACATGATTTGCTCTTCTGTATGTGTGTCCAATGCCGAAAGACAGTCGTCCAGAATAAGAAGCTGAGGCTTTTTTATAATGGCACGAGCTATGGCAACTCTTTGTTTTTGTCCGCCACTGAGCGAAATACCTCTTTCGCCAAGGATAGTTTCAAATCCTTTTTTGAACTGAATTATTTCCTGATAGACCATTGCATCTTTGGCAGCAGCTTCAATCTCTTCTCGTGAAGCCTCCTGCATTCCAAAAGAAATGTTGTTGGCAATGCTATCAGAAAAAAGCAATACGTCCTGAGTAATGTAGCCTGTGGATTTACGCCATTCACTCAGGTTAATTTGTTGTATGGGAATATCGTTAACAAAGATGGTTCCACCTGTTACATCATACAACCTTACGAGCAGATTGGCTAATGTTGTTTTACCTGAACCCGTGCTGCCAACAATTGCCACAATTTTTCCTTTCTGAAAAGTGAGGTTGATGTCCTGAAGAACTTTTTTATCGGTGTTGTGGTATTCAAAGTCAACATTTTTAAAACGAATGTTTTCAAGCTGATGAACAGTTATGGCTGAATAGTCTTCAATAATTTCCGGTTCCAATTTTAAAAACTCATTAATTCTTCGCTGGCTGGCATCAGATCGTTGCACCATGGTAATAATCCATCCCAACATTCCAACCGGCCACATGAGCATGTTAAGATAGATGACAAATTCTGCAATGTTACCGTAAGTAATCTGATGCTGATTAACCAATATTCCTCCATAATAAATTACAGCAATGGAGCTGATGCCTGCAAGCAGCACAATGGCCGGCATGAACAGTGCATTTACTCTTGCCAGTTTCATGCTGTGATTAAAATAAGTACGTACCCTTTTTTCGAAAAGAGAACCGAACAAGGCTTCTTTGGCAAACGACTTTATAATACGGATTCCTGAAAATGTTTCCTGTGTCACCGTTGAAAGATCGCTCAGCGATTCCTGCACTTTTTCGCTCTGGCGGTTGATGATGTTTTCCACATAATAAATCATCATCACCAAAACGGGCAATGGCAACAATACCACAACTGTCAGACCCGGGTGTATGCGTATCATCGCCACAAACACCAGAATAAACATCACCACAATATTCACTGTGTACATGATGGCAGGTCCGGTGTACATACGCACACGGCTCACATCTTCGCTGATGCGGTTCATCAGGTCGCCTGTGTTTGCATTGGAATAAAATCGTGCACCCAGCTTCTGATATTGATTATAAATTTCATTTTTCATATCGTATTCGATATGGCGCGACATGACGATGATGGTTTGACGCATGAAAAACATGAGTACCCCCCGAATAAATACCACACCTAGTATGGCCAGTGCATAAAAAGTGATGGTTTGCATGGAATCAGAAAGGTCAGTATGCTGATGCCGGGTAACAAAATCGAGCGCTTTGCGGGTGAGCTGGGCCGGCAATAGGCCGAAGTAATTGGCTGCCAGTACGAACAGAATACCAAGAATGGCTCTCTTCCGATACTTATAAAAATACCGGTTTAGCGTAAGGAGGTCTTTCATTCGTAATTTTTATTTTGAGCAGAGTAAAAAAATGATACTTTTGCACACGGATAATTCTGTCATAATGGTAATGCAAAGTAAGTAGAATTATACATCAGATAAAAACATTAAAATGATTGAAGTTAAAGAGATTAAGAAATCAGAAGCTACGGCTAATTCTATTTTTTCACAAATCACATCCATGAAGCATGAGCAGGTAGTATTCTGCTACGATCATGAAACAGGCTTAAAAGCTATAATCGCCATTCATAACACCAACCTTGGACCTTCACTCGGAGGTACACGTATGTGGAAGTACGACAATGAAAATGATGCACTTACAGATGTGTTGCGTCTATCACGCGGTATGACTTACAAAGCAGCTATATCAGGATTAAATTTAGGTGGAGGAAAAGCAGTAATCATTGGCGACAGCAGAAAAGATAAGAATGAAGCACTCATCCGTAGTTTCGGAAGATATGTAAACTCACTCAGCGGCAGATATATCACTGCCGAAGATGTGGGAACTTCTACCAAGGATATGGAATACATTGCTAAGGAAACCAAGCATGTAACAGGACTGCCTGTGGCTATGGGTGGCAGTGGCGACCCATCACCTGTGACAGCTTATGGTGTGTATATGGGCATGAAAGCATCAGCCAAAGAATGTTGGGGAAATGACAGCATGAACGGTAAAAAAGTTGTGGTGCAGGGTGTAGGGCATGTAGGTGAAAGCCTTGTGAAGTTTCTTACTGAAGAAGGTGCAAAGGTATATGTAACCGATATCAATCAGGATGCATTAAATCATGTGGCTTCAGAGTTTAAGGCCGAAATTATCAATCCTGAAAAAGTATATTCAATGGATGTGGATGTGTATGCTCCCTGCGCTCTTGGTGCTACACTCAATACTGCCACCATCAATCAGCTTAAATGTGCAATTGTTGCAGGATCGGCCAATAATCAATTGGCAGATGAAGATGTTCATGGCAAAATGCTGATGGAAAAAGGAATTCTTTATGCACCCGATTTCTTAATCAATGCCGGTGGACTTATCAATGTGTACAGCGAATTGAAAGGTTACAATCATGCTGATGCAATGAAACAAACTGAGCATATTTATGATGTAACGCTTGATATCTTCAAAAAATCAAAAGCTGAAAAAATAACCACACAGCAGGCTGCAATGCAGATTGCTGAGAAGAGAATCTACGGTAAATAATTCTTAAGCTACATTCTGTTTTTTATTAACGTTCTTATTTAATATTTGAAATTATGTTAGCCAGGCGTCACCTGCGAATTCGTGTTTTGCAAACACTTTATACTTACTTCCAATGCGAAGGATATAGCCGGGCGAAAGCCGAGAAAGAACTTGTTGAAGGAACTGAGCGCTTATATGATCTCTATCTCACCTTGCTTCAGCTGTTGATTGAACTGGCCGAGCAGGAAAGCCTTTACAGAATTGATGTAGCATCCAAATTTATTGTCAACAAACGGGAGTTTACACGCTCCTTTGCCCAAACAGAGTTTGTCAAATGGCTCTCCGGTTTTAAACCTTTTACCGATGCTGTGAAGAAAAGCAAAATCAGTTGGCAGGCTGATATGGAAGCTGTAGGGAAATGTTTTTATAAGCTCAGGCATCATCCATCTTACCGCACACTCACCATGACTGATGAACCTGTTCAAGAACCGGAGTGGATTCAAAAAATTTATAAAGACGAAATTGAAGGTTCGGAGTTTGTTTCTTCTGTGCTGGAGGAAAAAAATATATGGTGGGCAGAGAGCTTAAGCCTTGCACACATCATGGTTCTTAAAACGATTCGTTTGTTTTATACTGCCGGAGAAAAAAATATTCTTCCATTATTCAGAGATGAAGAAGATGACCGAAAATTTATGGTTGAGTTGCTGAATGAGACTATCAGGAACGACAAAGAATGGACGGCCATTATTGCAGCACGAACCAAAAACTGGGATGTGGAACGCATTGCACTTACTGATATCATCATGCTTAAAATGGCTATTACCGAGTTTATGCTGTTCAAACAGATTCCGCTCAAGGTAACCATGAACGAATACATTGATATTTCAAAAGATTACAGCACTCCTCAGAGTAAAGTATTTATAAACGGTGTACTCGATAAAATTGTTGAAGACCTTCGCAGCGAAAATAAAATTGTGAAAACAGGTCGCGGCCTGGTAGAAAATTAATTCTGCTTTTTAACAATTATCAGCGAATGATTACCTCTTTGATGTAATCGCCACCTAGTTCTTCATTCATCAGTTTGACAATTTTTTCACGACCATAGTTCAGCTCTTCCTTCAGAGGGGCTGAGTTGAGATAAATAAAAAGTGTATCGTTTCTGAATTGAATTTTTTCAGTTCGTTTGCTGATTCCTTCTCCCATAATTTTATCCCAGCTGCGTATGAGTTTTACCTGATTGAGTTTATCGCGCAGGCGATAGGTGTCAAGCAACTGGTCAATTACTTCTTTTAAGCTCTCTTCATTCGACTTTCTGATCATGGCGCTAAATTAATACAGCATCAGTTTTAATTTGATTTTGTTGATAACAATAGAATAACAGAAAACCAGTCGCTTACTTTTTTTCATTTTAAAATAAATTACATTTGTAACGCAATGAAACGCATCGTCACAGCAGTTTTACTTTTTTGCTTTGTACAAAGTCAGGCACAGGATGTGCGCTATGATTATGTAGAAGATACTCCATTGAGATATACCAGTGAGTTTTCGATAGGAGCAACACTTCATACCAGCGGTTGGGGTTTTATGTTTCGTAAAGGGAAAAATCTTACCGTGAGCAAGAAGCGGATGTTTGAAGTGGAAATAGTGAGCATGAAACACCCGAAGGAATATAAAACGGTAAGCTATCTTTCAGAACGGCCAAAAACTTTTGTATTCGGAAAAATGAACTCGCTGCTGGTGGTTCATGGCGGATATTGTTTTGAAAAAGTATTGTTCACAAAAGCCGAGAGAAAAAATTTTGAAATACGATGGAATTCAACAGGAGGATTATCATTCGGAATTACCAAACCTGTGTATCTTATTTTCGCTTCGGGCAACGGCCTTCAGGTAGTTGAAAAATATGACCCCAACAACCCGGCTCACGACAGAGATAATGTATATGGTAAAGCTGAGTTTACAAAAGGACTGAACGAACTTAAACTTTATCCCGGTCTCCACCTTAAATCAGGACTGATGTTTGAATACAACATTCTCAATGATGGCATCACAGCTATTGAAGCAGGTGCCATGGTTGATGCCTATGCAAAAGAAATTCCGATTATGGCATTTACAAAAAACAAACAGGTGTTTTTTAATCTGTATGCCACCTTTATGTTAGGACGAAAAAAATAATTTTTATAGACGGCAAATTATCTGTTCAGGGTAATCGTCAAAAGAAACATCAGGTTTTTTCTCAAACAATCCATAAACAGCAGAGCCGCTGCCACTCATGGAAGCATACCACGCTCCTGATTGATACAGCTGATTTTTTATTCCGTAGAGCAGGGGGTATTGCTCAAATATTTTTTCTTCAAAATCATTTCTGAGAAATTCTTTCCATGATTCTTTTGGCAACTGTACGAGTTCGTTCAATGCAACAGGATTCGGTTTAGGCTTAACAAGACTATAAGCATACGCAGTAGAAATGTTTACAGGAGGTTTTATAACAACAAGGTAATTCCCTTTAAGAATTTCAGGAGCAGGAGTCAGCATTTCACCTTTGGAATGTGCAAATGCAGGTTGGTTGTCAATAAAAAACGGACAATCTGCACCCAATGATAATGCAAGTTTTTTAAGTGTTTCATTATCCAGTTTCAGTTCAAACAAATGATTCAGCATAATGAGTGTGTGAGCAGCATCTGACGAACCACCGCCAAGTCCTGCTCCTGAAGGAATTTGTTTATGCAGATACATTTCAACCGGAGGCAATGAATAAATTTTGTCGAGCAGATGATAAGCTTTTACACAAAGATTATCAGATGCATGACCTTCAGGAATTTTGCCTGTAACTGTGATGGCTGCTTTCTTTCCTGAAATATTTTTTTCAACAGGAATAATTTCAAGAATATCTTTCCACGGAACAGGGTAGAAAAGCGTTTCAAGAGTGTGATACCCGTCAGGCAGGCGCGAAGTGATAAACAGGCCTACATTTATTTTGGCATTGGGAAAACAAATCATCCGGCTGCGAAGATAAACCCCTTGCTGTTAATCATACAAAAACATTTGGGCTTTGGTCGTATTTATTTTATGTTATTTTTGCCTTTCAAACCATAGCAACATGCCAAATTATCTTGATTTTGAAAAACCAATTGAAGAGTTGTACGAACAATTGGAGAAAACAAAACAAATTGGTGTTAAAGGAAAAATTGACGTTACCAAACTTCTGGCTGAGATAGAAGATAAAATAGAAGTCGTTAAAAAACAGCTTTACAGCAATCTCTCACCATGGCAGCGCGTTCAGCTGAGCCGCCATCCCGACAGACCTTATTCACTCAATTATATCAATGCCATCACCGACAATACTTTTATGGAGTTGCATGGCGACCGCACCGTGAAGGACGACAAAGCCATGATTGGCGGATTCGGTATGATAGACTCAATGTCGGTAATGTTTATCGGTCAGCAAAAGGGACACAACACCAAATCGCGTCAGTATCGCAACTTTGGAATGCCCAACCCCGAAGGATATCGCAAAGCTTTGCGACTGATGAAGCTCGCTGAAAAATTCAACAAACCCATTGTCACCTTTATTGATACTCCCGGTGCATATCCCGGCCTCGAAGCCGAAGAGCGTGGGCAGGGCGAAGCCATTGCCCGTAATCTGTATGAGATGTCTATTCTTAAAGTGCCCGTAATCTGCATCATCATTGGCGAAGGTGCTTCCGGTGGCGCACTTGGTATTGGCATTGGCGATAAAGTTTTTATGCTTGAAAACACATGGTATTCGGTAATTTCTCCTGAATCATGCTCAAGTATTTTGTGGCGCAACTGGGACAATAAAGAGAAAGCCGCCAATGCACTTAAACTTACCGCTGACGATATGCTGAAACAAAAACTCATTGATGGAATTATCAAAGAGCCTCCGGGAGGTGCACACAGCAACCCTGAAGAAATTTATCAGTCGGTAAAAAAAGTAATAGTAACAGAACTTGGCGCATTGCGGAAAGTAAATGCTACCGACAGAGTGAAAAACCGGATAGACAAGTTCAGTGCAATGGGCGTGGTGCAGGAAGGATAACAGTGTTTTTCTCTGTTTAAATTCAGAGAGTGATTTTCTGTTGTAAATTGTTTGTGCGAAAAAAACTATCACCGGATTTCATTTTTCTGCTGTAGTTAAAATTAAATAATGCAATGATTGCAATTAAGGATTTAAAAAAATCGTACAACAGCCACGAGGCCTTAAAAGGTATTTCATTCAATATCAAAGAAGGTGAGTTTTATGGTTTGCTTGGACCCAATGGTGCAGGCAAAACAACAACCATTTCCATCATGAGTTCTATTTTAACTCCCGACTCAGGTGAAGTGCTGATAAACGGAAATAATATTTACACCCATCCCAATGAGAGTAAAAGAATAATTGGTGTGGTGCCGCAGGAAATTGCTCTGTATAACGAACTGACTGCCGAAGAGAACCTGTGGTTTTGGGGCGGATTGTATGACGTTCCGAAAACTGAGCTGAAAAAACGAATAGACGAAGTGCTAACGTTGTTCGGACTTTCCGAGAGAAGAAAGGATAAGGTAAGTACCTATTCCGGTGGAATGAAACGCAGAATAAATATTGCTGCAGCACTGTTGCATCAGCCGCGTATAGTTTTTATGGACGAGCCTACTGTAGGTATTGATCCTCAGAGCAGAAATCTCATTTTCGAAGTGATTGAAAAACTGCACAGCAACGGGATGACCATAGTTTATACAACACATTACATGGAAGAAGCAGAACGTTTTTGCGACAGAATCGGAATTATTGACAACGGACAAATCATTGCGGAAGGAACACTGGATGAACTCAGGAAAAGCAGCAGTGCTAAAGAAACCATTGTAATTACTTTTAATAATCTGAATGATGACAAGGTGCAGAAAATTCAGTCGTTCTGGAAGGACTGCAGTCATACAGATGATAAAATTTATTTCTACACATCTGATTTAAAAACAGAGCTGTCTAAAATAATTTCACAATGCAGTGATGCAGGTGCCGATATCCACAATATTGAAATCAAGAAAGTAAATCTTGAAACGGTATTTTTAAGTTTAACAGGAAAACAATTAAGAGACTGAATCATGATAAAGCTTACGATAAAAGATTTGAGATTGTTTTTCAAAGACAAGCGCTCCATGCTGCTTTCTTTTGCTTTACCCATTGCTCTTATCACCTTGTTTGCACTGGCATTCGGAGGTGCAGGCCAGGGGAAAAAGGATACTAAAATTTCCATGCAGGTGAGTGATTTGGATCAGACACCATCATCGGCATCAGCCATGCAGGTGCTCGATTCGCTCAAGAATGTTGAACTGCTGAAAGTGCCATTGGAAAAAGCACAGGAAAACATTAAGAAAGGTGATCAGGCCTGTGTGCTTGTTATTCACAAAGGATTTTCTGATTCTTTAACTGCAGGAAAAGAATTGCCTCTTGAGTTGCAATATGATGAAGCCCAGGAAATACAGGTAGGACTTTTGCAGCAATCGCTCATACCTACCATAGCCATGCTTCCTTTTAATATTGGAAATCCAAAAGCTGTGATGCGAAACCGTTTCGACAAAATGGTGCCGGGAGCAAGCGATACAGTGAAACAAAATATCCAACACAAATCTGATGGATTGTTTGATGCAATTACCATGGGTGAAATGCAAAGTGATGGAAATGATAATGCAGGAGCAGGACTATTTGGCGGAGATATTAAAATGACTAAACTGGTAGCTGCGGAGAAGGATAACAGTCTCGGACTGGTGCAGGCTGTGGCTGGCACTGCCGTGATGATGCTGTTGTTTTCAGTAGTGGGAATTGGCGCAGGTATTCTGGATGAGAAGCAGGAGGGAACATTGAAAAGATTGTTGTACACACCCATGAACCCGATAAAAATTTTATTCGGGAAAATGATTTCTGCAAATGTGATTTCAATTTTTCAACTGGTAGTCATGTTTCTTTTTGCAAGTTTAGTTTTCGGACTTGATATTTATTCGCATCTCAGTGGGTTAATCATTACCATTGTAGCTACTGCGTTTGCCTGCTCTGCATTTGGTGTTTTTCTGGCATCGTTTGCAAAATCACGTCAGCAGGTGCAGGGATTGTCCACGCTGATTATTTTGGTGATGAGTGCCATCGGAGGAAGTATGATGCCTATATTTTTTATGCCTGCATTTATGCAGAAGATTGCTGTAATATCTGTCAACTTCTGGAGCATTCAGAGTTTTTATGATATTTTTTGGCGAAACTTACCCATCACCAGTGGCACTTTCTTATCACGTATATTGGTTTTACTTCTGATTGGAACCATTCTTAACTCACTAGCAGTGGTATTGTTCAGAAAAAACATTCTGAAATTAAGTTAGGAGACAGCGTTCAAAAGCCACTTAATTAAGTTAAGGAGTGTTAATTTATGGCATCTTTCAGCAGCCGCAGTTTACTCTCTTTTTTGTCCATGAGAGAGGTAAAATAAATTCTGATTATTTTTTTTAATTATTGTTCACCAAATGAAGAAACCTGTGGTTTGATTTTTACAATGGTATAGCCTTTTATTTTTGGTAAAAATCAAATTATATGAATAAACATTTACTTACACTTTTGCTCGTTGGTGCAACAACATGTTGTTTCGCCACCAATCACCTGATCAACATTTCAGGGTTCTCATTTAGTCCTGCTACTGTTAATGCCGCAGTTGGCGATACAGTAACATGGAATGTAACCGGTCCGCATACAGCCACTCAGGTAAGCCAGGCTACCTGGAATGCGAATGGCAACACACCGCTTTCGGGTGGGTTTGATTTTACTCCTGCCAACACCTCTAACGGAACATCGTTTATTGTGTGCACATCAGTCGGCACTATTTGGTATGTCTGCAAACCACATGCAAGCATGGGCATGAAAGGTCAGATCAATGTTGTTGCAACCGGCTTACCTGATTTGGTAAACAATGTTGCATGGAGCATTTATCCAAATCCCGTAAAAGATGTTTTGCATCTGAACAGCAATGCATCAGCGTCAACAGTTGATGTTGAAATCATCAACATGCTCGGAAAAGTTGTGATGCAAACAACTGCGGTGCCTTTTGGCAAAGCCGCAAGCATTGATGTATCATCGCTGACTAAGGGAGTTTATTTCCTGAAATCATCAGAAAATAAAATGCGTCCTGTGCGTTTTGTAAAACTGTAACTGCTGTTTTATTTATCAAACCAATAAGGAGTTTGCCTTTTTAAAACTCTTTATTGGTTTTTTTATTTGCATATTTTGTTTCGCTGATAAACAGAGGCTGTGCAGTAATTATTTTTTGAAAAACACATTTGTAAAACAAAGAGCGAGGGCTGATTCAGCCCTCGCTCTTTGTTTACAATACATACTATAAAATTCTTATCCGATCATCACCGGCATCACCAGCATTAGAATATCTTCTCCTTTGGTAGCATGATCTTTGCCCGGAGTCAGAATACCTGCTCGGTTGGGCAGCGACATGTGAACCTGTATTTCTTCAGTATCTAAATTGGCAACCATATCCGCTAAGAAGCGTGCATTAAAAGCAATATCCATATCAGCACCTTCATAAGAGCAGGTAAGTCTTTCATTGGCTTCATTGGCAAAGTCCGCATCTTCTGCCGAAATTGCCAGTTCACTGCCTTTGATTGCCAGCTTCACCTGATAGGTGGTTTTATTTGCAAAAATGGCAACACGCTTAATGGAATTTAAAAATGCCACGCGGTCTATTGTCAATACATTCGGATTGTCAACCGGAATTACAGCTTCATAGTTCGGATAACGGCCATCAATCAAACGGCATATCAATTCATAATTTTCGAAACTGAAAAATGCATTGGCTTCATTGTAATCCACTTTTACGCGTGTTTCTTCTGAAGGCAGAATATTTTTTAAAAGTGTAAGAGGTTTCTTTGGCAGAATAAAAGAACCAGCCTGTTTCGATTTAATATCTGTTCTGCGATAGCGTACCAGGCGATGTGCATCTGTTGCTACAAATACGGTGCTGTCATCTGACAACTGACAGAAAACTCCTGACATTACCGGACGCAAATCATCATTGCCTGTTGCAAAAATAGTTTTGTTGATTGCCTCATGCAATACTGCCGAAGGCAATTCAATATGATTGCTTTTGTCAATTACAGGTACTCTCGGATAATCTTCACCCTTTTCGCCATTGAGTTTATATTTTCCGTAGTCGGAACTTATTTCAATGATGTTGTTTTTATCGTTGATGGAAAAGGTGAGCGGCTGCTCATTAAAGGTTTTTAATATTTCAAGCAATATTTTACCCGGAATAGCAATGGTGCCTTTATCTTTTGATTCCACTTTCAGTTTGGTGGTGATGGTGGTTTCAAGGTCAGAAGCAGTGATGGTTAATTCGTTGTTGTTCAGCTGAAACAAAAAATTCTCAAGAATTGGTATGGTAGCATTGGTGGTAAGCACACCACTGATGGACTGCAACTGTTTTAATAGGGTAAAACTGGAAACTATTAGCTTCATAATGAAAATGAGTTAAGCGGCAAATATAAAAAGACCTGTGGTTTTAAGCCTCTTTTCGGCATAAAAATTATAAACCTCCGAAGCCTTTGATTTTATCAGGTTTGTTGAAGAGTTTGTCCATTACATAGTATTGTACCACAATCAAATTGGTGTCGTTATTCCATTGTGCATACATGCGGTCAGGGTCTATCACTCTGGCTTCACCGGTTACAGGGTCGGTGCTGGTGAGTGTTCCCGTATCAGCAGGTTTTTTATACATACGTATGATGTCGTCTTTTCCTTCAACACTTTTAACTTCAAGCACACGCGAAGGGATGGTTGCCAGCAAAGAGTCTTTATAAGTTTTATCGAGGTCGTAAGTGGGTCGCTCGAAACCAATTAGCTGGTATTTGGCAAGATAGGCAACAATTTGCGACTGATATATTTCCTGCGGCTTTTCGGAATTGATGCCCGGATAATACACATAACTGTCGCCCTGTTTTGTAATTCTGAATGAGTTGTCAGGCTCGTCATTGTTGGTCACTTTCACAAATTGTATCTGACCTTCGCCATAATTAAATATTACGCGGCTGCGCCAGTCAGTAGCATCAGCAAAATAACGTGTGGAAAGGTATCCGTTGAATCCCGGAATGTGTATGACAAAAGGAACCGTTGAATTTTCAAGATACATGTAAGTGCCAAGCATGTCCTGTGTTGGTCCGCCAACATAATACGTTTTTATTTTTTTATCGCCCTCATAAATTTCAACCTTGGTACCTGTGGCGCTCAGCTCTTTGATGATGTTGTTCAGTGCCGCTTTTCCAACGGGGCTTCTCACTTCAATCAGCTTCATGGTAGTGAGCAGTGTATTAATGGCATCCTGGCGTGCAGGATATTTTCCGTTGATGGTCCATAAGGCTGATGATTTTCTCTCGAGCGTAGCCTGATTTCCTTTTTTGTCGGCAATAAATATTTTGGTAATGGCAGCAGTATCTTTTACTGCAAAATCGCGTAATTCTTTTTTGATGGTTCCGCTGGTGGAATTAAAATAAAAATATCCTGCTACCGAAATCAGCAATACAGCAACAAGCAATAAAATTCTATTCTGGTTCATGTGCTTCGTCAGTTAAATTTTTTTCGTCTGATAAAAAGTTTTATCGCAGCAAACAGAAATACGATGAATACAGGCAGAGCAACATTGGTGGTTTTTATAAACTGCTCGGCAGGAGTAAACCGTGTGGTGTCGAGCAACCTGAGTTTAAATTCTTTGGAGCGCAGTGTCATCAGTCCCGAATTATCGCAAAGGTAGTCCACACAGTTCATCAGAAAATTTTTGTTGCCATAAAACTGTCCTGTATATTTATCAAATCCCAGAGGGTAAACTGTATTATTAGCTCTGCGGTAATCGTTCTTTATCACATCACCATCAGCAACTACAATCATTTTGGTGGCTATGCTTTCTTCTTTGAAACCAATGGCCGAGTCCGTAGCAATCTGATAGGGAATGCGGTTGGCATAATTGGAGCGGAAATGTCCTTCCATCAGCACCGACAAAATAGCCGGTGGTTTACGGTATTCTTTTTCATCAGGATCTTTTCGCAGAATATTTAAATCAACTACTGCCGGTGAGCTGAGTATGCGGGTATATTCTGAGCTTTTCAGCAACACGGTTTTATTCACCTTTGCAGAAATAATAGTGTCAATGCTTCCCACAAAATCAAAACGAATAGCATTAAGATTTTTTACAATGGGATGTTTGGATTCAGGTGTTACCAGTGGGAAAAAATACCAGGGCAGCAATGAGTTCTGAGGACGGTTGCCTACATACCCTGTAAGAATAGGAATTGGTGCAGCCTGCAGGTCCATCACCAGATCTTTGTTCAGCCTCACTCCATAACGAAACAACATATCGTCCAGATTAAGTTCGGTCGGGACAGAAACAAACTCATTCTTTTTAGCAAGGCTGTCCATATCGGCATTCATCATGTCGAGCAGCCACAGCACCTTGCCGCCACGCATCACAAACTGGTCAATGATAAATTTATCTTTTTCTTCAAATGCTGAATCGGGTTTGGCTATTACCAGACAGGAAATATCTTCCATCGCATTCAGCTTATTTTTTATTTCGACATAACGGGTAGGATAGGAGGCTGAAACAGATTTATAAAAATCGGCAAGATGAGGTTTGTCCACTTCGCCATGGCCATGCAGTATTCCTATCACAGGAGGTTTAACGGTCGAAATTTTCGAAATGGCGTTGATGATTTCATACTCCAGATTCTGAATGGAAGTATTCACCATCTCTTCTGCCGAAGCACCCATGCGGTCTTTGAGCAGCAACAGTGGTTGTTCTTTCGAAAGATAATTTAAAATGGCTCCCGGAAAAATAATCCGTTGCGAAGTTCCTTCCTTGGTTCTTTCTGAAAGATTGGTAGGCTGCAGACCTTTATCGGCAAGCTGATTGTAGAGTTCATTGCGTTGTTTGCTGTCAGGTAGTGCTGAAGGATCTATGAAATCAAATTCGAGATTGCTGCCTGCATAACTTTTCATCTCCATCAGCATGTCGTGAGTGGCTGAGCTGAGTTTCTGAAATCCTGCAGGCAAATCACCGGTAAGATAAACTTTTATGTAAACAATATCTTTCAGATTGCGCAACTTCTCGCGTGTGGTTTCCGAAAGTGTAAACCGTTTTTCGGAAGTAAGATCCAAACGTTTGAACACATACATTCCCGAAAGATTGAGAGAAAGTATGATTATTAACAGCAGTATAAACTGAATGATATTGGACGAACGCAGATTTCTTTTTTTCATATCACCACTTTCTGCTTTCAAGAGTTAATTTAGTCATCATCAGAAACAGGCTGATGACGCTGAGAAAATAAATCACATCACGTGTGTCAATCACACCGCGGCTCATGGAGTCGTAATGTGCAGCAATACCCAGTTGATAAACCACATTGGCTGCAGTTCCAACGGGCATGATGCCTGCCAGCGATTGAAAACCTGTGTAGCATAGCATACATAAAAACATGGCTACTATAAAAGCTACCAGCTGATTGTCGGTTGTGGCAGAAGAAAAAACTCCTATGGCAACAAACCCTGCCGCCAAAAAAAATAATCCGAGATAACTGCCTGCCATTCCTCCGATATCCACATTGCCCACAGGTGCTGCATACACATATACCGTAATGGCATACACCAGCGTTGGCAGCAGCGAGAAGAGTACCAGTATTACTCCGGAGAGATATTTTGCAAATACAATCTGAAATTCGGTAAGCGGTCTTGTAAGCAACAGTTCAATGGTGCCGGTTCTTTTTTCTTCGGAAAACATGCGCATGGTGATGGCGGGAATCAGAAACATATACACCCAGGGAGTGATGTTGAACAAACCGTCAATGGAGGCATAACCGCTTTCTGCAATGTTAAGGTCGTTGCCCGGAAATATCCACAGAAAAAGACCTATGGCAATCAGAAAAACAGCTATGGAAATATAGCCGATTAAAGAATTGAGAAAACTGTTTATCTCTTTTACAAAAAGTGCGTACATCGCAAAGCAAACATTTAAGACCGCCAAAAATAACGTTTCAGTGCATTACAGCGTGTGTTTTCTTATGAATAGTATCTGATTTTGGCGAAAGCAATGCTTGTTTGTACTGTAAAAGTTGCCCTACAGATTGAAGGAAGTAGTTTAAATTTGCAACGTGTATATTCAGAAATCAAGCTGCATCAGCGCGCAGGCTACCTACGGCAATATTGACTTACAGAAAGTTCAGCCATTTGTGAATGCACGGCATACTGCCCGAGAGCCATCCTATACACAAATACCCAATGCCGTACTGCGCAGAATGGGCAAGGCTGTGCGGATGACGGTAGGTGCAGTTACCGGTTTGCTTGAGCAGTGTCCTCAGCCCGATGCCATTATTGTGGGCACAGCCAACGGAGGTATGCAGGATTGCATCCGTTTTCTTAATCAGATTATGGAGTATAACGAAGGCACACTCACACCCACCAATTTTGTGCAAAGCACACCCAATGCCATCGCTGCCACCATCGGACTCAACGGCAGAAATCACAACTACAACATTACCCATGTGCACCGCGGCAATGCTTTTGAAAATGCACTGTTGGATGCGCAACTTTTTCTGAAAGAAAACAGCCATGCTCAGGTGCTGCTTGCAGGTGTTGACGAAATTTCAGATTATAATTTCAATATCGAAAGGCTGGGAGGGTGGTATAAAGATTCCTTGCCTGATGACCTGTACAGCAGTCGAACCACAGGTAGCCTTGCAGGTGAAGGGGTAGCTGCATATTTGCTGAGCAACAATGCAACAAATGCTGTTGCAAAAATTACGGCACTGCAAACACTTACAACTCATGATAGCCATGAAGTGATGCAATGGGTCAGAGATTTTATCAGTGAAAACATAGCCGACAGGGATGCCATCGTTTTTTTATCAGGACATAACGGTGATGTGCGCTTTGCAGAAGACACTGAAAAAATAGAAGCCCTGCTGAGTGATGTTACGCTGGCACGTTTTAAACATTTTACGGGAGAGTATCCTACGGCAAGTGCTGTCGCACTGTGGCTGGCAACACAATTTGTACAAAAAGATGCAGATATTCCTGAACACTTTACCACATCACTGCGACAATACCGTCACCGGCAGTGTTTGATTTATAACCATTACAAATTTTTACAGCACAGCCTTATGTTGGTAGAGCAGGTATAGCACTTCCGCATCAGGCAGATGCTTCTGCATTATTCAAAAATTATTCTTCCGTTATAACTTTTTATTTTGTTGCTCAGGGTGATGTTAAATCTCTTCCGGCTTACTGTTTCAATTATACGGTTATATTATTTGACATTCATTTTTTTATTGACATGATGAATCTTTCCGTTTGAACCAAAAGAGGTAAATTTGCACTTTTTATTCAGAGAAGATGAAAATAGGAATACTCAGAGAAGAGAAAGTACCGCATGATATGCGTGTACCATTTACGCCCGAACAATGCAAGCAGATTAAAGAAACCTATCCCAATGTGGATTTGGTGATACAGCCATGTGATTATCGCTCCATAAAAAATGATGAATACAGACGTGAAGGTGTGGTATTGCAGGAAGATTTGTCGGACTGCGATTTGCTCATAGGCATTAAAGAAGTGCCTAAGGATAAACTGATTCCCGGTAAAAGGTACATGTTTTTTTCGCATACCATCAAAAAACAGCCTCACAACCGCGAAATGCTGAAAAGAATTATCCGAGATAAAATAGCGCTCATTGATTACGAATGTCTGGTGGACGACCATGAAAACAGAATAATAGGTTTTGGAAGATATGCAGGAATTGTAGGTGCTTACAACGGCATCATGGCTTATGGTCTTAAGTATGGTTTGTTCAAACTGAAACCTGCACATCAGAGTTTCGGACTGAAGGAACTGCACGAGGGGCTTGATAAAATCAACCTGCCCAATATGAAAATAATCATTACCGGAGGTGGTCGTGTTGCCAATGGTGCCATCGAAACCATGGGTATGCTGAACATAAGAAAAGTAACTCCGTTTGAATTTCTGAATTATTCTTTCCGTGAGCCGGTATATGTGCAGTTACATTCAGAGTCGTATCACGAGAGAAAAGACGGTGCCGATTTTACCAAATCCGATTTTTATCATCATCCCGAAAACTACCGATGCACCTTTTGCGATCCGGGATCATTTGCATCGTTTTGCGATTTGCTGATACATTGTGCTTACTGGAATCCGCAGGCTCCTGTATTGTTTACCAAGCAGGATATGCGCGACCCTTCGTTCCGCATCAGTGTTATTGCCGACATCACCTGCGATATTGACGGCAGTATTCCTTCCACACATCGAGCTACAACTATTGAAGATAAATTTTACGGTTATAATCCGGTAACTGAAAAAGAAGACGAAGCTTTCAGCCCCAATACCATAACGGTAATGTCTATTGACAACCTGCCATGCGAGCTTCCGCGCGATGCATCAGAAGGTTTTGGCAAGCATCTGCTCGAACGGGTATTGCCCCTGTTGTTGGTCGAAGATAAAGGCAAGGTCATATACCGCGCTACCATTGCACAAAACGGAGAACTGACTCCGCGATTTGCTTACCTGACGGATTACATCAGCTAAGTAAGAAAATTATTTTTTGAGCACGGCAATAGTTCCTGACGGATCAGAGGAGCTGAAAACGGTATTGCCTGCCACCAGCACATCGGCACCGGTGTCAATCAGTTTGCGGTAGTTGTTCAGGTCAACACCACCGTCAATTTCTATCATTGTTTTTGCATTGTTTTTTTCAATCAGCTCTTTCAGCTGCTGAATTTTGGAATAGGTATGTTCAATAAATTTTTGTCCGCCAAAGCCGGGATTCACACTCATCATGCAAACCAGATCAATTTCGGTGATGATGTCGGCCAATGATGCTACGGGAGTATGCGGATTAATGGCTACACCGGCTTTCATACCTTCGGCTTTTATCATCTGAATGGTGCGGTGCAGATGGACAGAAGCTTCAATATGCACCGAAAGGTTATCGGCACCTGCTTCGCGAAATGCTTTTACATAACGCTCGGGTTGCACAATCATCAGATGCACATCAAGGGGTTTGCGGGCAAATTTTTTTATGGCTTTTATCACCGGAAAACCAAAGGAAATGTTGGGCACAAAAACTCCGTCCATCACATCCACATGAAACCAGTCGGCCTCACTGTTGTTGATGAGTTCAATATCTTTTTGCAGATTGGAAAAATCTGCCGACAAAACCGAAGGAGCTACCAGATGCATTTCAAAAATATTTGAAGCAAAACTATGGATTTATTGTGTCCTGTGCTAATATCAGACTTGTTAACATGACATTCAATAAACAAAGTGTAATAGTTTTCATTGACATTACATTTTAATTAGTTTGTAATAATGAATAGTATCTTCTGTAGATATTTTAAGTATAAATACCCCTTTTGGAAAAATGAATAGTTATCAAATTAATCGGTGTGTTATTTCCAATAAAGCCCGATGGTAATTTTTTTTCCTTCAATAGTGATAATATCTATCTTGGTTATTTTAACGGAAGCATTAAAAGATTTTACATTAATCACATCGCTGAATGGGTTCAAGCTAATGAAAAAGGGATTTTCGCCTGCATTTTTTGAACTGCTATTTGATTTAAAAATATTACTGCTTGTAATTAAGAAAGGATTTGTTGTATAATTAATAGTGCCGGTTGGTATGTAGAAGTTGTTAGTTTCTCGAATTTGGTTGAATAATATTTCTAATCTAAAGCCTGAATAATGATTTTAACCTTACTGATAAACTAAACTATGTTTATTTATTTATTTATACAGATGATTATACAAGTTTATAAAATTGTTCTGAATAATAAGATTTTAAATTTGTTACAAATATCAATTTAATTTGGGAGTTTAATATCAGGAGGAAAATGTTATATTTGCTTCTTGAGAAATAGTTAAATGAGAGTCGTCCTAAGTACAAAAAAATCAGTTTACTACTGACATGAATTTTTAAATAGATTAATAAGCACACATCATTGTCTGATATTTAATTAATGATGCAAAAAAAAATTGTGATTATTATTGAAGGAAACAATTCAGCAATTAATGAGCTTCTTGCTAATTTCTTTCAAACATTGGCTGTAAACTCAAAATTCAAGTTTACTTTGAATGTTTTTGAAGGTTTGAATAATTACAAAATAAATTCACCTAACACTATAATTGTTGTCCCAACTTTTGAAGAGAAATTATTGATTCAAAAAATAAAAGAAATAAAATCAATGTACAATCAAATGAAAATATTGCTTTTTACAAATTTTTTGCAAGCAGATTTTATTTGTACACTTTTTGAAATTGGAATACATGCTCATATTTCAACGCATGATAATATTACAGAATTAACTCACGCTTTAGAGAATATTCTAGCAAACCAAACATACAACAGCAGTTTTACCAATAAAATTATTTCCAATCACTACACTCATTCACGAGCCAAACGAGAACCATTATCAAAACAACCTCTGACCCGCACAGAAAAAGTAGTTTTAAAACACCTGTGTATCGGGTTAAGCAGCCCTGAAATAGCAGAGTTGCTATTTAAAAGTATTAAAACAATAGACACACACAGGCATTTACCAGAAAATGGGAGTTCACAGCATTTCAGACTTGTTAATAATGATGCATAAAAGGAATATTAATTTAGATGATTGATTTCATCTTTGCAATAAATATAGGTAGTTTTACTGAGCAGAGCTTAAGTAGTTCTACTGATTTATGCCAGTAGTTCTACTGAATTTTCATCCAGTATTTTATTATTGCTTTTTGCATTTTTTCATTGCTAAATTTCCGGAACAGTCATTCCGTTTTTGCAATTTAAGCACTCCGATTGGCATTTTTCCCTATTAGTTTAAGTTTATGTTTGTAATACTTTTACTTAAACTATTTCGCTGAATTGAATATTATAAAGCTAATTGCAATTGAATTGAAACGCGATTGTGCTATGAAATGTTATCACATTATATTTTTCAAAAACAAATTACTTCGTAATCGCCATGCCTAACAGTATAGCTGCGATTTCATGTGTTACCTCAACCGGCAGCATGAGCATCCGCCTTAAATAGTTTTTGAATCAAACTAACTATAATTTTATAAGTTAGTATTTAACTATTAAAACCAAAAATAAATGACAAAAATTAAAATAATTTATATCTTCATTGCGTTAGTTATTTTTAGTAACTCTAATGCGCAAATGATTTATTGGACAACTCCCCCTTTTACATTAAACGCTAGCACATCAACCCCAACTTCAAGCTCGTTACCCGGAACAGGTGGCCCATATTCCGTAGCTAATGGTGCTTATGACCATAATGGTAATTTGTTATTTTTTATGTGAGAGATTACGGGATTTATGGACCAACAGGAAGCCTTGTTGGCTCATTAGCGCCTTACAACTCGCAAATTTGTGATGAGGAATTCGGTTTACTTTGTTCAGAAGTAGCAATTGTGCCAATCCCGGGCACATGCAAGCAATTTTATGTTATTTACAGTATGGACAACCCTGTTGGCAATTCACCTGTTTTATACGTAAAAGTTAATTGCTCAGGAGCCACTCCTGTAGTTATCTACAACGGAAGCGTATATGTAAATTGCCCTCCAATGTTTACCGGCTATAAAAACCAGGCTTTTGTAGTTACAGGACATGGTGGTGCAGACCATACCGCATTTGCAGTTTCCAAAGTCTATACAGGAAGTGGCTCCACTGCCAAACGCTTTTTATTTTCGGTCAGCTATGGGCAAATAGTAAGGAGCGATATTACGAGTACAGGCATCACTACAGGCACCATTGTTGTGACCGATGCCACTCTGGGTATTACCAGTGCGGATGCCTTTGAATGTGAACTCTCATGGGGGTCTAATTTCTTGGCATGGAGTACGAACAACGGTACGGTGCATGTAATTGGTGTAAACGCTACAGGAGGCTATACTGGTACATTGCAAAATTACAACATAGCCGGTTGTAGGGGTTTGGAATTTAACAATGCCGCCACCAATCCCAAATTATATGTAAGCAGTGCTGCAGGATTAAGGCAAATACTTACTGCTACGCAAACACTTTCTACCATTGCAACACCGGGTTACAATTTTACCAATACATTTTTGGAGTATGGCAAAAACAATAAAATTTACGGTATTTCGCCAACATTCAGTGGTTCCATATTAACGGCAACAACCTTTGCAGGCATTACAACATCCAACAATACTATTACGTCTTATAATCCGGGAATGGTGGATTCAAGGTATAATATTCTAAATTATTTTCAACAATACAAATGCTTTACTCTACCCAATCAAATAGATGGTGAAAATTACATCTACTTAAATGGAATACCCGCAGTAAACATTACAAATTTTACACTTAACGGTAGTGTTCCTTCCGGTAATTGTGATGAAGGAGGTATGGGAAACTATTGCCAAAACAGTCCTATGACATTTAATGCTACTTATAGTGGTGGTACTCCATCAAAGTACAAGTTTGATATTCAGGCTGTGGATAATGGTTGCATTTTAAAAACCGGAACCGGTTATGTAAACTATCATAGTAGTTGGGCTAATGGTGCCCCACCCACCAATTTGGATTTAAGAACACTTACAGATGGTGCAGGATTAAATTTAGGTAATTGCCTTAGTGGATTAGTGCAAGTTAAATATAGTATTGAGGATGCCTGTGGATATGTTTCAACTTACACAAGATGGATTAATATTTACTTGCCTGTGCCACCTTTAATTTCTTTACAGATTTATAATAAAAATTCACCGCAAAATTATTTGCCGGTCTCGCAAAACATTGCTTCACCTGTTCAGGTTGGTTCGGCATCAATAGGCTACCGAGTAAATAACAGTACTGGCACCATAACATCGTTAACTGTGTTGATTGAAGAAGTTACCAATACGGGAGCATTTGTAAAGCAAATTTACAACCGTACAACCTCTGTAAATGGAGTAAGTGGATTAACGTATGAAAACCTGAATAACTATTGTATTAATGCAACAGTATGGGGGTTTAACCCGGTCTTTGGCAACTGTAATGTAGGTTATACAGGTTATACAGGCTATTTTAGCTATACCAACGGACAACTTTCGTATGGGCGTTATTTTAAACTTACAGTTACGGTAAGTAATATGTGCGGCTCAAGCACTAACTGGAGTTACATCTATGTAAATTCTATTGGAAACCGTATGGCAAGCCCACAAGCAAATAATATTGAATATGTTCAGCAGATTATGGTTTATCCAAATCCTGCAACTAATATATTAACGGTAGAATTTAATATTGCTTCTACTGATTTTTATCAGATTAGCTTGACCGACTTATTAGGTAGAGAGGTATTAAACTTAATGCCATATTCCAAAACTGCAAAAGGGTTGTTCAAACAGTCCTATGACATTTCGCAACTAGCGCAAGGCATGTATTATTATAATATTAAATCTTCAACCACCCAAAAAGAAGGAATAATCACTAAAAATTGAATGATTCTGTAATTGATGAAAACAATTTTCTTACCTCTAATTTTACTTCTTATTCCTCTCCTGTGGAGAGGGGTAGGTGGTGAGGTAAAGGCCCAAAATTTGGTTAAGAATCCTTCTTTCGAAAATTATATTCAGTGCCCAAATGGATTTGGTTTATTTAATGGTTTTGTGCAAGACTGGTTTGGGTTTACTGGTTTTAATTCCCTTAGCTATTTTAATTCATGTGCACCATTGCCTGACAGGATTCCGGAAAACACCTTTGGGTTTCAATATGCACATAGTGGCAATGGGTATGCTTGTATTTTAGTCAAAGCATGGGACTGGGATCCAGATGATAGACACTATGTTGAAGGAAATCTTATTGCAACACTTAGAACAGACAGTATTTACTGCATTACATATTATGTAAGTGCATGTGATAAATCGCATGGAGTTATTAAAAATGTTGATGCACATATTTCAGATACCTTGCTTGACTGGAATAATGGTTTTGGGAATGTACTAAAAAACATAATTCCCCAAATGAAATCCACACAACTATTAAACGACACTGCCAATTGGATAAAAGTAAGCGGGTTATACAAAGCGCATGGAGGGGAACAATATATAACCATAGGAAACTTTTTACCCGATGCACAAACAACCATTTTATCTTATTCGCCAGGTAATCCAATCCGCATAGATTATTATATAGACGATGTAAGTGTTGTACCAACGGGATTATCGGGCCCCAATCTGGGTAACGACACAATCATTTGCAAAAACACACTGCCTTATAACTTAACAGCACCCACCGGATACGATAGTTATTTGTGGAGTAATGGCTCCATTAGCAACAGTATATCCGTTAATGATTCGGGTACATATTGGGTTCGGTGTACTCTTGCCGATTGCGGGCAACTTACAGATAGTGTTCATATTGGTTTTAGAAACATACCTCAATTAAATTTAGGCAACGATACTGTAGTTTGTACAGGCACAGCTATTAAGCTCACAGCACAAACCGGTTTTACAAACTATATGTGGAACACCTCAGATACAACACAAAGTATAATGGTGACAGATTCGGGGATGTATATTTTGAATGCATATTCAGTTTGCGGCATGCAAACCGACAGTGTAAAAGTCAGCATAGATTCTTTGCCCAATCTGATGATAGACATAGGGAAGGATACAACCCTGTGCAAGAATGGCATCAACGTTCCAATAACCCTTTCAGCAAACGCCATACTTCCAAATTATCATTGGAGTACCGGTGCCACAACTGCGGAAATAACAGTAACACAACCGGGATTATACTATTTACGTTCAGAATACACGTGTGGCAGCATCACAAGCGAAAGTGTTTATATAAACCAATGCCCCGAAGACAGCAGCGTGGGTTTATATATTCCAGATTGTTTTACACCGGACAATGATGGACTAAATGATTATTTTGCACCAGTATATTATAACATAAAGATAGAAGAGATTAAAGTGTATAACCGCTGGGGGAATGTGGTATATGTTAGTTCAAGTGATATGAAATGGGATGGTAGCTGGCAGAATAAAGTATGTCCGCTAGGGGTATATGTATATAAAGTTTCTTATAGAGATAAAAGAAATGGCATTACCCAAAAAACAGGAAGAGTGTTACTGCTGAGGTAGTTTAAAGTGTTGGTAAATTTTTTTATGGCTTTTATTACCGGAAAACCAAAGGAAATGTTGGGCACAAAAACTCCGTCCATCACATCCACATGAAACCAGTCGGCCTCACTGTTGTTGATGAGTTCAATATCTTTTTGCAGATTGGAAAAATCTGCCGACAAAACCGAAGGAGCTACCAGATGCATTTCAAAAATATTTGAAGCAAAACTATGGATTTATTACATCCTGACTAATACTTTCATTATAAATTATAAAAAGGAATAAAAGAAATAAAACTAATAAAACTAATTAATAATCGTTTCTTTATTGCTTGATAATTTTGAAATACTTTGAATCATTTTCTGATTTTACCTGCAGAAAATATATGCCTGCTGACAATGATGAGAAATCAGAAATTGTGATATCTTCAACTAATTTTTGAGAGGTTAGCATTTTACCATTTATGGCATATAAAGAATAAGACCAGTTGTTATCGGGATTTTGACTGAGTTGAATTTGAATATGGTTGCTGAAAACAGTAGGGAGCACTTTCACAGTACTAAAGTCATTTTCATTCAACAATGAATAGCTGAGACAATTAACACTATCATGCATTGTATATACATAAGGCGTAAGAGAAATGCTTGAGTCGGATAAATTGAATGGATATGAACTCAGTTGAGAAATAATGTTAAAATTACCAACCTGCTCTGGTTGCATATACAAATAGTAAGGGGGCCATGGCTGACATACTCCGGTGCCTGTTGAATCTGTTTTCATAAAGCATATTCTGTTAATATTTGGAGGGAAATTTTGAACACTTGTACCTGTATGTGCAATTCCTGAGTAAGAATCATCCGGGTTATGTATTAAACTGTAAAAACCAAAGTAACTGCCTTGATTTATATTCGACAGCATATTATTCTTTACCCATATTGGCGTCAAATCAGTCCTTGCCTTGATATGAAGTCCAAGAGATGTAAAAAGAATATTCTGATTGTCATCAATAATTATATCTCTTAAATTTTCAGTTCCGTAGGAGTTGTCACCATATCGGTAACTTGCAATTTCATTGCCGGAGCTATCTAATTTTTGAAGTATAATGTCATAGCTGCCATTTATTAAACCGGTGTACCAAATGCAACTAAATGCATTTAGAATATCACCATTGTTAAATTCACGAATCTTACCTGTTAGCACTCCGGTCATTCCCTGAGGAGGGAAGGTTGGACTACCTGCCTGCCTGGCCCATACAATATTTCCTGATGCATCAAATTTCATTGTAACTAAATCCAACCGGGCAGGTGTAGGTACGGAGTCATAACTGATGCCCTGAACAATATTTCCACCATCAGAAGTTGCAACAATTTCATAAAACGCTTCTTTTATTTTGTTATGATATTCTTTAGCCCAATTTAAATTGAGATTATCATCGGTTTGAAATATGAGGAAGCGAAGATTATGATAATAAAAAGTAGGAGTTGTAACATATCCATAGTCAATGGCTCCGCAAAAAGTAATATTTCCGCTGCTGTATGCAAAGTCACATACCTTTATTTGGCCAGAAGCATAGAAAACTTTATTCAGTAAAATGTTGCCTGAAAGATCAGTTTTTATGAATGCAATTCCAATAGGATTGAACGTTGTCAGCTCCCGAATATAACATAAATGGACAATGGAATTGTTTGAAGTAAAGATTGATTTGAAAATAGACAGATGATACCCTGACAATGAATAAAAAGTTTGATAGTTTATATTTCCGACAGAATCTAAAACACTAAAAAAAGCCATTTCGCGGTTGATAGAAGGGACAAACTGCCCACCCGTGAGAATATAGTTTCCATTGTTAGTTTTTAGCAATTGGCCAGGTACTGTATTTTCATAAAATCGTTGCACAATCTGCTGTTGTGCCCGGGTTTGAAGCACAGTGAAACAAAACAGGATATATAGAAATATGCGTTGCATGTGTCAGTTGAGTTTGGTAGATTTCAATTTTTTGTTTTCTTTCTCCAGAGTATTAATTCGTTTTTCGAGTGCAATGATGTGCAGGTACAACTCTTCTAATTTTTGTTGTTGCAACACCTGCAGTTGCCCACTGCCATTGTTGTGCATTGCATACATAACTTGTCAGTAAAATGCACCATATTGTTGTTAGATTTTTCATCACTCAAATAAAATTCTTCCGTTATAACTTTTCATTTTGCTGCTCAGTGTTACGCTGAGGCTGATGCTTCCGTTTTGCATACCAAAGCAACTGATGTGGTATCCATGGTCGTTTTGCATACCAAAGCAACTGATGTGGTATCCATGGTAGTCGGAGGTGGTAACAGCAATGTTGAGCTGTGCATTAGCCACAGAAGTTAACAAAAAACAGAATGCGATAATCGCGGGGGGGGGGGGCAGAGAAACTTTTTCATTGGTAGTGGATTTTTAATGTGGGTATAAATGTAATGAGTATGTTTTATAAAAACAAGTATCAGTGGGATTAAAGTTATAAACCTAAGTTACGTGAAGGAGTATTAACCCCAATAAAAAAGGGACTTGCCGTCCCTTTTTTATAAAATTCAAACCAAATAATTATTTAAAAAATCAATTCAATTTTGAAGGAACTATCATTTTAAATTCCGGTATTTTCACATAGAAAAGTTTGTTGTCGCTTTCGCGTTCCATCAGATAGGTTCCATACATTTTACCTATTTCGGTATTGAGGTTGCATCCCGAAACATAGCGGTACTGTTCGCCCGGATGTATTACAGGTTGTTCGCCCACTACGCCTTTGCCTTCTACTTCGCGTCTGGCATTGTCGCTGTCAATGATATACCAGTGTCTTCGTTTCAGTTTAATAACTTCTTCGCTTTCGTTGGCAATGGTAATGCGGTAGGAGAACACATAATAATTCTGACCGGGATTGGAATGTGTTGGCTGGTAAAATGTCTCTACAGTTACTTTTATCCCTGCTGTTACTTCGGTTGACATATTAAACATGGTAGGTTTGTTGTTCTTATTGGAAGTAAAAGTAACTTCATACCTGCTAAGAAAAAGGACTTTTTGACAAATGGCCGTTTTTGTAGGGTGAAGGTTTCAAAAATCAGGGATTTGGAGTGAGCACCTTTTGGGTGGTTATTTCCCGAATGATAGGGCAGGTTGTACCTGACAATGCCTGTTTCACTCAGAGGTAAGTACTTTATTTGACTCTTAAACGGTGCTCACACATATTGAATAACACGAATTTATTTCTGTTTGCAGGAAAAGGTTCCGGAAGGCTTAAAGTTTAAGGTTTAATGCAACCACAACCGTGTTGTTGCGGCTGCCGTATTCTTAAGGTTGTCTTTTGGCACCTCCGTTGCGTCCATCACGCAGCCGCTGCAAAAGTTCACGCTTAAATGCTTCTTCGCTGCGGTACAGCAAGGCTACTTTTTTTATAGGCAGCACCTGCTTAAACTGTGCATGATATTTTTTAAGAATATCCAATTCGTTTTGGCGGAATGCAATTTCATCGTCCACCACTTTTTCAGCTTCTTTGTCGCTCATGTTGGCAAAGTTGTCTTTTGCATCCTGCCTGTCATCTTTGCGGTTTTTGCGCAATGCCTGCAACTCGTCCTGATATTGGTTATACACCGGCCAGAATCTTTTTGCTTCGTCACTGGTGAGGTGAAGCTGTTGGGTCAGAAATCCGATTTTCATGGTTTCCATTCTTTCTGAACGGTTGCCTGCACGGTCACCGGGCTGTGCTTTTGCAACCATCGCGACAGCAGTGAATGCCATCACCATAAACAGTTTTAACTTTTTCATATTTTATATTCCATTTATTTCAGTTATATCAACTTTGTTATCTATCAGATAGTTTATAATATCTGCATCATCATTCGAAACCACCGTTTCAGTTTCGTATTCAATCGGGAAATCGCTCATTTCATCCAGCAACTCATCATCAGTGAGCGAGTCCACATTCCATGCAGTAAAAGTATTTTTTTGCGGGATAGTTTTTGAAGGATAAAAGTAATAACCTGCAACCAGCAGCACCACGGCCGCTGCTGCATATTTCACATAATGCAATGAAACGTAGGTATGCTTTTTTTCAGTTGTTGCTGCCTGAATTTTGTCCTCTATTTTTGAAGGCAAATCTTCAAAAAATCCTTCAGGAGCCTGAAAACTGTTTTTCTTTTCCAGCGAAGCCAGATAAGGCGCATTCTTTTTTAATTCGTTATCGTTTTCCTGATTCATATTCATTTGATGTTTGGTTTTTAAAAAAGTTTAATCCGAGGTCAAATAATTTTCAATTTTCTGCACGGCATGGTGGTAGGATGCTTTGAGTGCTCCCACAGAGGTGCCCAGTACTTCGCTCATGTCTTCGTATTTCATTTCATTATAGTAGCGCATGTTAAATACCAGGCGTTGCTTTTCCGGTAAGAGGAGTAAGGCTTTTTGAAGTTTCATCTCTATAGCATCACCTTTTAGCGAAGGTTCATGAGCCAGTTTATCGGAGAGTTCGCCCTCTACATCACCTATAGGAAGAAAAAATCTTTTGCGTTTGTTTTTAAGAAAACTCAGACACTCGTTGGTAGCAATGCGGTAAATCCAGGTAAATAGTTGTGAGTCTTCTCTGAACTTAGGCAGGTTATGCCATACTTTGATAAAAGTATTTTGAGTAAGATCGCTGGCATCGTCATGGTCAATTACCATTCGCCTGACATGGGTATAAACGCGCTGCTGATATTTTTTTATGATTAAATTAAAAGCATAATGGCTGTTGCCGTTTTTGAAAAGCTGTAGAAGTTCGTTGTCTGCCTGATGTTCCAAGAGGTTACAAAGTTTTTTTTAAATTATGCTCAAACCTGAAGATCAGCAAGCAGGCAGCGGTAAATTATACCAGTGCTTTTTTGCGTTGCATAACCCGGGTTACTGCTTCAACAATATTCTTACTGTCGAGACCGTATTTTACCAGCAGTGCTTCAGGAGTTCCGCTTTCGCCAAAGCTGTCATTCACGCCCACCATTTCAACAGGGGTAGGAAGATGACGGCTCAACAACTGACAAATGCTGTCGCCCAAACCTCCGTTCAACTGATGTTCTTCTGCTGTTACCACACAACCGGTTTTCGACACTGACTGTATGACCGCTTTTTCGTCCAATGGTTTAATGGTATGAATATTTATTATTTCGGCAATGATGCCCATTTCGGCTAATTGCTCTCCTGCCTGAATGGCTTTCCACACGAGGTGACCTGTTGCAAAAATGCTTACATCGGCACCTTCGCTGAGCACGATGGCTTTGCCAATTTCAAAAGGCATTTTTTCAGGAATAAATACCGGCCATGAAGGGCGGCCAAAACGAAGATACACCGGCCCTTTGTGTTGGGCTATGGCAATGGTGGCGGCTTTGGTTTGATTATAGTCGCATGGGTTGATGACAACCATACCGGGAAGCATTTTCATCAGGCCAATATCTTCCAATATCTGATGGGTGGCACCGTCTTCGCCCAATGTGAGACCTGCATGCGAAGCACATATTTTTACATTCTTTCCTGAATAGGCAATAGACTGCCGTATCTGATCATACACTCTGCCTGTAGAAAAATTGGCAAACGTTCCTGTGAAAGGAATTTTTCCGCCAATGGTCATACCTGCTGCTATGCCCATCATGTTGGCTTCGGCAATACCACACTGAAAAAATCTTTCGGGAAATGCTTTCTGAAATGCATCCATCTTGAGCGAGCCTGTGAGGTCGGCACACAATGCCACCACATTGGGATTGGTTTTACCTAATTCGAGCAGTCCTGCTCCAAACCCCGAACGGGTATCTTTCTTTTCGGAAAAAGTATATTTTTTCATTTCTCTTTTTTTCTATTTGTTGATGTTTATGGTGGTGCCTGAACCTGATGCAATACGGAATGATTTTTCGATGGTGTAAATAGCTTCTTTAGAATTTTTCGGTCTGAATACCACACGGTAATTTCCCGGTTGCAGCAATACATTATCGCGTGTAGCATTTTCGTCAAGATTATAAATCCATGTAAGTTTATTGTCTTTTTCGTGATAGACGCTTCCATACCCAGGTGATACCATCATAAAGTTGGCCATGCCCGGATTGGGAATTTGTACAGTGGTGGTTTTGCTCTGAGCAATATTTACATCTTCAATAATCATACGCGGCAGGCAAAGCACTTCCAAATCATAATTTCCTGTTAGATATCGTGTAGTAGTGTTGAATGACTGAACGTGCAGCGTTTGGCACTGTCCTTTTTTGCGAACGATACATTGCAGATTTTTATAATCGCTTATTCCGTCAAATTTCAGATACAAATCGCCTTGTGGACAATCAATGCCGATGATGTTATGTTTTCCTGCAACAATTTTATTGCTGTCTTTTCTTACCGGAGGGATGGTGTGCACAACTATATCGTAAGTGCCAAGCGGGTCTATCAGCAAGGTGTCGGGCACACCGCGGCTGTTCATGGTATGAATAAAGTTATAACGGATGGCACCTGAATAGGTATCATAAAAAGTCATGTTGACATTGGTTTCGGTAGCACGGTGTTTTTCGTCAAGCAAATTTACCTGCACGGTGGTGTTGTTGAGTGCCTGCGAAATGACTACGCTGAAAACCGTACGGAAAGTAGCTTCATCGGTAGCATCAAAATAATTTCCTACGCAGTTAAAAACGTCTTTATAATCTTTGGAAAGTCCGAGGCCGATGACAAAAGGCTTGAGTATAATTCCTCTTTTCTGCAGCATGAGCGATACGGCACAGGGGTCGCCATTACATTCTTCAATTCCATCGGTGATGAGAATAATAATGTTGCGCGCAGGGTCTTGAGGAAAATCTTTGCCACAGGCATCAAGGGAATAGGCAATAGGAGTAGTGCCGCTGGGTTTTATTTCAGATAATTTTTTCTTGATCTGATAAGCTGTATTTTTTCCGAAAGGAACTTCGAGTCGTGTGTCGTCACAATCCTGCGGAGGAAATTTTTTAGTATGTCCATACACCCGAAGCGCCATTTCAACATTGGTGATTTTATCAAGACTGTCAACCATTTCGCTTAACAGCTTTTTGGCAATTTCAAACCTTGTGTCCGACTGCCACTGTGCATACATACTCTGTGATGCATCAAATAAAAATTCGATACGGGTAAGTGGAAGTGGTTCGGGTTTTTGAGCAAAGGCAGAAAAGCCGGTTAAACTTATCAGCGCGAAAGTGATGATTGAAAAACAGTTTTTATTTTTTAAAATCATTTCTGAGAATTGACAGTTTAATAATCGCCTAACGTTTCAGGCAATTGCTCCAATGCTTTTTTCAGTTGTTCATCGTTAGGTGCCACACCATGCCATTTGTGTGAGTTCATCATAAAGTCAACACCATAACCCATAACCGTTGTCATCAGAATAACGACAGGTTTTCCTTTTCCTGTATGTTCTTTTGCTTTTTTCAGTGTTTGAATAATTTCTTCGGTGTTGTTGCCATTCATCTGCAGCACATCCCAACCGAAAGCTTCCCACTTGGCACGCAAATCTCCGAGGCTAAGCACATCCTGAACGGTTCCGTCAATCTGCTGGTTGTTATGATCAACAGTGGCAATGAGGTTGTCCACTTTTTTAGCAGCGGCAAACATAATGGCTTCCCAGTTTTGACCTTCCTGTAATTCACCGTCACCATGCAGAGAATACACAATGGATTTATCACCATTTAATTTTTTGGTAAGTGCAGCACCTACAGCCACACTCAGTCCCTGTCCTAAGGAGCCTGATGCCACTCTTACACCGGGAAGTCCCTCATGCGTAGTAGGGTGGCCCTGCAATCTTGAATTGATAGCTCTGAAAGTTGCCAGCTCGTTCACCGGAAAATATCCGCTTCGAGCAAGCACGCTGTACCATAATGGAGAGATATGTCCGTTGGAAAGAAAAAATAAATCTTCGCCATTGCCATCCATCGAAAACGGAGAAGGCTGATGATGCATAACATTAAAATATAAGGTAGTAACAAAATCGGCACATCCCAAAGAACCTCCCGGATGACCACTTTGATGGGCATGTACCATTCGCACAATATCACGTCTTACCTGTGATGTAATTTTCTGAAGCTGATCGGTTGTCATAATTATTTTTTCAAGCTCCAAAAGTCGTTAAAAAGCAGCAGCCTCAG